>ERZ779632.143-NODE-143-length-46594-cov-18.066761_pt1 | contig 46594 bp, 55 predicted proteins | sample MGYA00514194_ERZ779632 | MGnify/ENA primary metagenome ERZ779632 (study PRJEB29562, sample SAMEA4376704) | mouse gut metagenome | isolation source: Cecum | study: EMG produced TPA metagenomics assembly of the A DSS colitis mouse model was used to assess the... | reverse complement strand
CTTATTTTATCACATCCCTATTCCCTTGGGGGATTAAATCAGTGATTCCTTAATTATAAGATTTGATAATCAAGGAGTTTTATCAGAGAGATGAATCAAAAGGATAGGAAAAAGTTTTGGGATACATTATTAAATATGCATGATGCTGCACCTGAACAGATTGAGAGGCTACGTACCACCATTAAGATGCCGCATACACTATGTCGCTTTCGCTCCATCACCGAGAGTACATTGACACAACTACAGGAAAATAAGCTATTCTTTTCCACGGCAGATAGATATGATGATCCCTTCGATACATATTTCTACATAAACTATCCCAAACTACAAATCTTGTTGGATCAATTCTACCATATGCTTAGTGATCCTACAAGTAGGGGCTCTTTTGTAGCTGCGGTTTCGGCAATGGGTATACCAGCAAAAGAAATATTAGAAGCGAGTACAGTATTATCCGTTTTGCCTAATATGCAGCAGCTTAAAGATCGTATCTGCCAGGTTCGTGATACAGTACAAAAGAATTTGTATTCAATCTGCTTTTGTGAAAATCCTCTGAATGAAACTCTTTGGCTTAAATATGGAGATAATCATCGTGGGTTTGTTCTGGTCTATGATTTTTATGATGATGCAACACGTTTGTGTGGCTTTGAAGAGAAATGTAAAAATTGTGGCATTGCACTCAATCCGCCCAACATATATCCGGTATATTATTGCGATAAACGATATGACGCAACAAGGTACACGTTATCACTTTTGCTGTCCAATACACTCAATATTACACAACTCCCTACTTCACAGGCACTTTTTCAAGCAATGCAGCAATCAACGATGTGGGAGATAGAGCGAATTTCCTTAATAAAGAAATACAGACATCACTACGATGGAGAGTGGAGAATGATTTTGCCTACCCCATACAGTTCCCGGCCAAGTATAAAGTTGAAGCCCCAAAAGATAATTATTGGACTGCGGACACCAGAATATGAGAAACTCCTAATTGCTGCGGCTGCAAAAGTAGCTGGGATTTCACACATATACACAATGCGTATCAATAAAAAGGACAACTTAGAACCGATACTATTTAGATAGGGGATAGCTCAAATGCCTAGAGAAAAAGCCGGTGGCTATATTTCAAAAATAGTCTTTAATAATGGAGAATCCGTTGACCTTCAGCGAAATGACATTATTATCTTTGTAGGCCCAAACAATGCGGGAAAAAGTCAGTCGTTAAAAGATATTTATGCACTCTCAAATGGAAATGAGCCAAGTATTGTCCTTTCTGGCATTTCCATTGAAAAGTACAGTTCACCTATTGCTCCGATGGCTGAGAATATTGCTAGAGTTAGCAATCAAGGCCATCGTACATTGTACGAGATATTAGGAAAACACTTCTACAGCGATGCGTTCGATGCGTTCAAAAACGAGCCCCTTTTCGGGTATTTAAGAGATTTATTTATCGCAAATTTAGATACTACAGCTCGTTTGAAAATTTGTGATCCACCCAATACGATTAATCGTGACTCTGCTAAACACCATCCAATACACTATGCTGCATTTGATTCCAAGTGTCGCAAATGGCTTTCAGAAAGTTTTAAAAAGGCATTTGGGATTGAAGTAACCCCTAATATTCTATACGGAGCAAAAATTCCTCTTTGTATTGGATCTCCAATACAGCTTGTTGATGAATACGAGGATGAGCAATCCCGCCAGGAAGCATATGCTGAAATTTTAGGCACTTATAAGCAAGTCCAAAACCAAGGCGACGGCATTAAAAGCTTTACAGGTATTTTGCTTTATTTGATGCTGGATTACTTTTGTATTTACTTAATTGACGAACCTGAATCTTTTCTCCATCCACCTCAGGCCCGGATTATGGGGGAAATTATTGGACAAGCCTTGACTAATCAGCAGGCATTTGTATCAACACATAGCGAGGATATAATCAGGGGATTACTGGAGGTTTGCCCAGAAAGAATAAAAGTAATCCGCATTACGCGAGAAGATGATACAAACTCCTTCTCTGTGCTTGATAATAATCAGTTTGGTGAGGTCTGGAATGATCCTTTGCTTAAGTATTCAAATATTATGTCCAGCCTTTTCCATAAATCCGTTGTACTATGCGAAAGCGATTCAGATTGCAAAATATACTCTATTGTTGAAAGCCATCTTAAGCAGGAAGCTGGAAAATTTTCTGAAACACTTTTTATTCATTGTGGTGGTAAGCACCGAATGGCCAAAATTTCCAGGGCATTGCGTTCTTTAAATGTTGATGTCAAGTTGATTCCGGACATTGATGTAATGAATGATGAAAATGTATTTAAGGGTATTGTAGACGCATTTGGAATTAGCTGGGCAAGTGTTGAGAAAGACTATCGCATTATTGTGTCTAATCTTCACAGCCCAAAAGAAAATGTGAAAAGAAATGACGCAAAAGCAACTATTAATTCTATTTTGGACAAAACTCAAACCCCATTTATATCCAGTGCGGAACAAAAAGAAATTCGTGATGCTATCAGCACAATCTCTAAATGGGAGCCGTTAAAAAAAGCTGGTATTGCTAGCTTACCTGCTGGAAATGCAACAAATGCGTTTGAACATTTGAATAAAATTCTGAAAGAAAATGGCATTTTTCTGGTATCTGTTGGCGAATTGGAATGTTTTATTAAAACAGTTGGTGGTCATGGCCCCGAGTGGGCAAATGCGGTACTTGAAACTTATCCGAATTTGAATGATCCGGTATACCTCAAGATTAAGGAGTTTATTGCAGAGTTGAACCTATGATTGGATAGAGTTTCTTTTTTCTGAATACTAAAAATTGAGAAATTTGTGTCTTGGGCTTGACATTTGGGTGCCTGAGATCGTGGGGCCGTGCGTCCGGCCTCCCGATGCTGGCGGCAATGGCTTTGAACCGCTTGTAGAAAGTGTGGATGGCATAGTGGCCCCCGGCTTCATCCGTGAACACCAAATCGTCCGGGTTTGCCCAGGCGGGGCCAGCTCTCAGCCGATTCTCCAGCTGCTTCACCCGCTTGTCCCGGAAGTATTCAAAGGCAATGGGTGGGGGCTCGATGGTGCGGGGCTTACCGCTTTTGGTGCTGGGGGCAATGTAGTATTTACCGCCCTTGACCTTCTCCCGCTGGAGCTGCTGACTTATGGTGATTCTTCCCTTCTCAAAATCCACCTGTCTCCAGGAAAGGCCCAGGCACTCCCCCTCTCTCAGACCGGCGAACAGGCAAAGGGCGTAGGCGTTGCGCATGGGAGAGTTGTCAATAGCGGACAGGAACAGGGGAATTTCGTCATCTGCAAGCGGGCGGATTTCTTTGTGCTCTGCCTTTGGCAGCTCCGCCGCGTCGCAAGGGTTGGCGGCTATGATCCCCTGCTTCAAGGCCACGCTGAATGCCTTGTGCATGATGGCGCTGGTGTTCTTGACTGTCTTTCCAGACAGGCCCGCTTGGGTCATTGAGTTGTACAGGCGCTGGATATGGGTGCCTTTGACGGCTTGCAGCTCTACGGCCCCGATAGCTGGAACGATGTGATTTTTGATAATACCCTAGTAGCTTTGAAAGGTCAGGAGCTTCACCTTGCCAGAGCAGAAGGTATTTAACCATTCCTCCATCCAGGCTGATACAGTGATTTTATTAGGGGCCTGATAGGTGCCCCTGTCCAGTTCCCGGAGGATGGCCGTCATTTCTTTTCTGACCGCCGCCTGTGTGTCGCCGTATATGCTCCGCCGGATGGGTTTGCCCGTGCCGGGATTTATGCCGGTGGTGACACGGGCTTCCCATCGCCCATCGGGCCGCTGGCGGATCGTACCGCCGCCTCTTGCCGATTTCTTCGCCATTGATTTTCCCTCCTGATTCTGATATGATGGAGGGGCAGCAGGCCGGTCAAGTCTGCTGCTCCTAATAACCGTCCTCGGTGTGTCAGCACCGGGGGCGGTTTTATAATGTCTTTTTGGCCTTTATTTCGTTCAGCCAGCTTAAATATTCTTCCCTGCTCTTTTCACCTGATTTTATCTGACGCTCCCACTTTTTGCGCTCCGCCTTAAAATACTCGAACATTTCTTTGTATGCTAAAATATCTGGATTGCGGCGTACGAGCATTTGCTTTGCACTATAAATATTCCGGGCCAATTTGGATATTTCATCGTTTTTCAGTCGCTCATACCACAACTTCTGTGAGCCATATTCTTTGCACGTCCTTGCACTATCTTGCGGGGACGCATTGTTGCAATATAGCTCATCTGACCTGGAAAGGGGGACAAAAAATTTACCGCAATTTTTGCACCTGTTGAAGCGGAATCCGTTCAAGAAAAAATAGTATATGGACGAAATTAGAAATCTGTCAAAAGACACTACGCTAAAAATAGAACGGTTGTCACTAAGGTGCATTAGGTTCAAAAATACATCCTGTACCACCTTTTTGATGTCACACCCTAAAAAGATATCCCCAGATAGATTATACTCGCTTAGCGAATATGCTTGATCATTTCGGCTTATTTTCATCTCTAAAAAGCCATTTACAAATCGCTCAAAGCTAATTGCAGAAACCATTTCTGGGCAATTTTCACTCTCATCTAAGTATGCTTGCAAGACAGCTCCAACCTTGAAGCACTCAAATGATTCGGTTATAAAGGCGTCTTTAAGGTTCCCATAGACATTGACTACTTCTTTCGTTTCTCCAGCTTTATATAGACCTCTCAGCATTGAGGCCATATCCCGCATTTCGTCAAATTCAGACGTACCACACAGACTATTTACAAGGTCTTGAAGTTGTTCAGCAGGGAATGGTTTCTTGTCTAACCAACTTTTTTCCAGGAATAAACCTATCAACCCTGCTACTTCACCAAAATCCGGCGACAATAGTTTGCACACGAACTCTCCAAGCGGGGCCGGATTGCATTCTTCGTCAGGATCATCAAATAGCCATTCTTCGTGTCCATCAAAGTCGCACTCATAAATGGTCATAACGTCCCCCCTTTTTTGTTGTCTGCCAAAAAAAATATATACACATATATTTCTCTATCAAACATTCGTTGAACACTTGAAATCAAGATTGTTGTTTGCTAAAATAATTATAACAGCCAGACAACCAGCTGTCAATCATGATTTTAGGAGGTGCCCAAATGAAAAATCAAGACATACGGAGAACTGCTGCGGGAGCCGGGATAAAACTCTGGCAGATTGCGGACGCTCTGGGAATTGCGGACTGTTCGCTGTCCCGCAAACTCAGGAAGGAACTGCCCGATGATGAAAAGAAAGAGATTTTTTCCATTATCGACCGTCTGGCAAAGGAGGCGGGGTGATGATGGACAAGCTGGCCGTAGGCACCACCGAAGCGGCGAAGCTGCTGGGCATATCGCGGCCCACGCTGTACCAGCTCATAGGCCGGACTGACTTCCCATCCTTCCGGGTTGGGGGCCGGGTACTTATCAGCGTTTCCGGGCTGCAAGCCTGGATCGAACGGCAGACGGCGGCAAAGGAGGATGTGGGATGATACCAGACAAAAAAGAAGCCGCCCCGGTGTTGCAGCACCAGGACGGCCAGGTGGAAACGGGGCCAGACTTCCAAACCGGGCCACATCTCCACCACAAGAATACCACACCGCCCTCACCGCCGCAAGCGGTAAAAATCAGCGATTTTTTGAGCACAGGCGAACAGAACGCCCTGCCCATGCGGCACCTGCGGGAGCTGGTTCACCTTCCCGCTCGGACAGTCAGGTTGATGATCCGCGCCGAAAGAATGGCGGGTACGCCAATTTTGGAGAACAGCAGAACAGGCTACTACCTCCCCAGCAGCACCGGCGAGCGGGACTTGTGCGCCAAGCGTCTGCGACACCGCGCCGCCCAAATTGTGAAGGTGGCCGATGCCATTGAGGGGGCGGATATTGAGGGGGGTGCCCAGTAGTGCCAGAGGTCAAAGAAAAGCACCCCAGTTGGTTCAAAATGAAGCTGGAACGGCGGGAGCTTGTCCGTCAACTGGCCCCCGAAACCGCCGTGAATGTACTGCTCGCGTGTTGGGACTTCCTGGAAACAGGAGAGCGCCCCCCTACGCTGTCCCCCATTGAGAGCGTAGCCTTTGCCTCATTCATGCCGGATATGGAGGAAGCGTGGAAACGGTATCTACAGCGCATAACAGCAAAGAATTCAAACGGGGATAAACCGACCGATATCGGTCGATATCATACGACATCGACCGAGACAGAAGAAGAAACAGAAACAGATCCTCTATTATCTAACGATAATAGAGAGAGTGGGGCGGACAAGCCACCCAAGCGCCCCCGCTTTGTTCCCCCTACAGTGGCGGAAGTCCGTACTTATTGCCAAGAGCGGGGAAACCAGGTAGACCCTGCCGCATTCGTGGACTATTACGAGGCCAGGGGCTGGAACCTGGGTAGAGGCCAGCCTATGAAAAGCTGGCGTGCCGCTGTAAATACCTGGGAGCGGCGCGAGAGGAAGCAGGAAGGGGGGCAGGCCAATGAACTGCCCTTCCTTTGAGAACATTCTGCTTTGTAACCCGGACCTCATGGATCCTAAGGGAGAAGTGACCGGCGGGGACTGTGCTTTAACTACGATTGCCGACAACATGGACGGCGGGCTTTTGTGCTTCGGCGGCGGAGGCGGTTGATATGGGGGCTAAAAGTCAGCGAAAGGGCCGCGCCGCTGAATTGGAGCTATCCCGTATTCTTCAGGGGCACGGGCACAATGTGGAGCCAGGGCGGGCGCTGGCCTATGGGGAGGTGCCGGATTTGTCCGGCCTCCCCGGTGTGCATGTCGAATGCAAGCGGGCGGAGGCCCTGCGGCTGTCCGAATGGATGGCCCAGGCGGAGCGGGATGCCCAGCGGTTCGGGGACGGTGCGCCCGCTATATTCTTCCGCCGCTCCCGCTCGCCCTGGTGCGTGGTGATGAAGCTGGAGGACTGGATGGAAATATATCAAAAAGGAGAACAACAGCATGAAAAACAGTGAAAAGTATTTTTACGGCGTGGCCGGATTCATCGAGGACATGACTGAAATCAATGCCCAGTATGACAAGGCCGTCAAGCGGCTGGAACCGTTCAGGGGCAGCGAGGGGTACAATCGGGGAATGCGGGAAGCACAGGCCCAGAGAGACGCCGATGTGCAGCAGATGCGGGAAACCTACTTGAAGCAGTTCCGGGAGGCAGTGGGGAAGATGCGGGAGTCCATTGATCGCCGCCCCCTCACACCGCCCACGCCGGAGCAAGCGGCTCTGCTGTCCGTCCTGCAAATGCGGGAACACCTGGATCGGGATGAACTGGCACGAGCTGCCCAACAAATGGTCGGATGTTCGGCGGCACTGGCTGTTTTGGATGATCTTGCTAAAAAGCACAAAATCCCTGGTGCATTCAACCGGGAAGCATCCACAAGCGATTGCCACAAGAAAGTTGACACTTTGGAGCGAGCGGCGCTTTCTCTTATTCAAGAAGGGGCCGGAGCAGCTTCCCGGCCTATGCCCAAAGATGTTATTTCGTGTCTGAACAGATATGGAAGCTTCAATCGGGTACGCAAAGCGGGGCTTCCTGAGTGGGCGGAAATGACATCCGAAAATATGGTGGTGGACGTAGAGACTATTCAAAAATTCTGCGATGCTGTAAACTGACACAAGCAGTAAAGATTGACATAGTATTACGGCATAAAAAAGAAGGTGCTTCATGTACAGATGGAGAAACAACGGCGGATGGAATAAGCGCCACGGGACAGTCGAAAAAACACCGCGCATTGACAGTTACGAGGCCGGGACGGTGGAGGGCTGGGGGAAGCTGTTCGCCTTTGGCGGCGGGAAGATGCTGACGTTTGATTGTGGTCGTCACACCGAATACGGGCGGGGGCGGGAGATCGTGGAGGTATGGCACAAGGACGGATGGAGCCAAACCCTGGAACTGTCCCGCAAGGTAAACGGGTTCGGCGGCAGTCAAGCCTTTTTCCTCTGTCCGGCCTGTGGGGAGCGGTGGCGGTATCTGTATCAGGTGGGCGCAACCTTCCTTTGCCGCAAGTGCGCCGGACTGAACTATAAAGGCAATCAGGAAACCCGGAGCGGTTCCATGTACTACTATGACAAGGGCGTGTCCCTGGTGGAAAAGCACCTGGACACATGGCCCAGGGTGCGCCCGGATGGGTTCAGCTTTTGCCGGTGGGTTCCAGAGCGGCCCCGGTATATGCACCAGACCACATACAGGCGGTATCTGCGGCGGTTCGCAAAGTATCAGCACCACCACCAAAAGCGGCAGATGGAGGATATGTTGAAAATACTGGGGATGTTCAAATAGCGCAAAGGGCCGGGGGTGATTATGCCCCCGGCCTCTTGCTTTTATGCCGCCTGTGAGTAGTCGATGATGGAAACTTCCTGCATCAACTTTTTAGCCGCTTCGATGATGTTCTCCAAGTGCTGAACTACATCGGCGGAATAGATAATCTCGTTACACTCGCTGCATTTGTAACAAGGTACATTCCTGACGATGATAAGGCACCCGCCCAAATCCGTTACACTTGTGGTTAGGCCCTTTTGCGTGGCCGCGCCGCATACCTGGCACTTCATAGATCAATGCTCCTTCCTGGTTTTGAAATCCGGTTCCCAAACGTCTGCGTCTGGATGATAGGCCGTAATGAGATAGATCCATTCGCTGTCATGGCTTACCACCACGTGAATATATTCCCCGTCAATGGCAGCGCCCAAAATCAAGCAACTGGGGAATGGTTTATCGTCCTCATATTGTTTGATGATCTCCCCGGTATCAATACATTGGATAATGTCATTGACGGAGATACCGCGCTCCACCAGACGGCGGCGGGCGTGTTCTGTAATGGCTATCTGTTCGGCCTTGTTCAGCGACCGCAACTGTTCAATCTCTATCACTTACTGGCCTCCCTTCAACTTCCGGCCCGCTTCGTCCCTTTGCGCCTGTGTCTCCACCGCCCGCGCTATGAACACCGGCACGGCCTCCCCCGCCGCTTCTGCGGCCTCCTGCGCGGCCTTGAGGGTGTCGGAGGGCAAGGATGATATACCCCCGCCTTGTAGGGCCTCACAGGGGCCTTTATCGCGGTCGTAGGATATCTGGTGGTCTATGGCTCGGTTGATGAACGAGGTAGCACTCTCTCCCATCGTCTGAGCGTGTTCCTGTATGGCGGTTCGCTTCTCGGGCGTTACCCTGACTTTGATTTCTACATATTTCTCCATGTACTTTCGATGTGCCCGCTTTTGAGCCTCGCTGACCGCTTTCTGTTCTTCCAAGTGATTCCCTCCTTTAGTGGGGAGCGCCGGAAACTCCGGCCTATCCTCCCAGTATGGCTATAGTATACCACAAAATCAAGAATACGACCATACACATTTTCAACAAATATATGGTCGTATCTTTGGGGCATCTGCCAATTGATAAATACGACCATATATGCTATTATAATCATGTCAGGAGGGAACAGCCCCGGCCAAGTGGAGAAGGCCCGCAAGGGTAAAGCACCACAGGTAAGAGCGGAACGGGATTTCCAAAGCCATGAGATGCGAGTAGACAAAAGCCCCCGCCGCCGGTGCAATCCCCCGAAAAATAAGGAGGTAGCGAAATATGGGCATGAACGAGTTAAACGCCACCGCCCGCGACCTGATGAGCGTCCGGGCCATGATTGCCGAACTGGAGGCGGAGGCCGAAGCCCTCACCGACAAGCTGAAAGGCGCTATGGTGGAGCAGGGGACGGAAGCCCTCCAGGGGGACGGCTGGAAAGCCACCTGGAAAAACGTGGTCAGCAGCCGGTTTGATTCCAAGTCCTTCAAGGCCGACCACGCCGAACTGTACGGTCAGTACAGCCGCAAGACCACCACCACCCGCTTTCTTCTCAGCGTATGAGCAGCCTGGACGAAAAGCGGCTGGATCGGCTTTATGAACTCCTGCGAGTGGGGGAGGGCATAGACTCCGACACCGCCGCCGCCCTGCGCTGGGCAATCTTCACCCTGGAACAGCACCTAAGATGAAAGGCCTCTACCACACCGCCCCCGCCGCCGCAAGTAGTACATATCGCCGATTTTCTATCCCACGGCGCGGAAAACGGCGTCACCCTGCGCCATCTGGAGAAGCTGGCAGACCTTCCAGGCCGGGAGGTTCGGCGACAGATCGAGCGGAAGCGGAGGGGTGTGGCTTGACTGACGGATTTTCCTACTTAGCCAATGCGGGGTGGCCTCTGGAACGGCTGCAATGGTATATGCTCCGCCAGATCCTCCGGCAGCTCCGCGCCGTAGGTGATCGCGGAAACCTCCTCCGCACTTTCGCACCGCCGCACCCAGGCCGCCAGATGGTTATAATAGGTGGTGTGGTACAGCTTGTGGGCGGTGGCCGCCCGGGCCATGGCCCGGATATCCGCCGCCGGGTACAGGGCGCACAGCCCGCCGTCCAGGTGGTAGGGGTAGGCCGCCGCCCCGTCCCCTACCGCCGCCGCGGCGTTGGTGAGGTTGATCTGGTCCTCCGCCGTCAGCGAGATATGCCCTGCGCCGCCCCCCGGCAGCTCCACGCCGCACCCGGCCACAATGGCGGCGCTGCACGCGGCGGACAACGCAGACAGCTTGGCCGCCTGCGCTTGCGGCAGGGGCGGGATGCGGTCCGCCTCCAGCTCCGCCTGCGTCCGCAGGACAGCCTTTCCCCCGTCCCAGCGGTAGAGCGGCACGCCGTCCATGGCGTACAGCGGCGGGTTTTCCTCCCCCTCCGGCGCAAGCCGGAACTGGTACTCCCCCTGCCCATCGATGCAGATGGCGTCCGCCGTGTCCCGCCCAGGGTTGGGCCCGTCGCTCCAGCCGTCCGTGATCCGCCCCTGGGCGTCCACGGTGATGTAATGCCTGTTGTAAAACGGCTCGGCCTCCGGCGCCGTTTCAGCCTCCCGGGCCTCGTTCCAAACTTCGTCCACGTCCACTCCTCCTTATAAATCTGAGCTGAGCACGGCGTTGTTGCTAAAAATCACGCAGTCCGTTGCGCCATGCTCCGCAGATGTAGCGGTCACGCGCACCCCGTTGCCCTGTACCTCATAGCTCCACACCGCGCCGTCCATGATATTCGCCCCATTTTTCATAGTCTTTACTTGGAACATCCCAGACGCCAGGGCTGGATTGCCGCGCATCCGCACCGGGGTATCGGCTGCCTAGCCGCTGTTGTAAACTTCTTGAGGACCTTGAGCTCCGCAATGGCGTGGGCCAGGCGGCCCTCCTCCGCATAGTCGCTGGTGCTCTCCGGCAGCCCCTCCTCAAAGCGGGGGGCCGCCGTGCACGCCAGCCAGCGGGAGGCGGATGATGCGGAAAGCAAAGCGTGTTTCTCAGGAGGCATGGTGCACCTCCCTGGACTTCTGCCGCTGGCGGTGCTCATTGGCCTTGGATTTCTGCTTGCTGTCAGCCCGCAGATTGTTGAAGTAGAGCCGCCTCCGCTCCTTGCGTCCGGGGGATTTCTTCATGGGGCACCTCCTAAATCTGAGCGCCCAGGGCCCGCAGCTCCGTGGCAAAGACGCCATACTGGGCGGGCTGGAGCTGGGTGATGGCCTGGACGCCGTACTTGGTCAGCAGGGCCAGCAGGGGCTCCATCTTCCCGGCGTCCACCAGGGTGGCCCCGGCCTTGGAGATTTGGTCCAGGGTGTAGGTGGGGGCACCAGCCACCGGCATGACGGGGGCGGCGGTCTGAGGGGCCGGAGCGGACGCAGGGGCGGGGGGCGTAACAGGGGCCGCCGGAGCCGGGCCCGTGGCGGGGGCGGGGGCGGGCATCTGGGGCCGGGGGGTGTCCGGGGTCAGGATGTTGGGGTCCACCGTCATGGCGGCGGCGAGGCTTGTGATGGCGGCCACCAGGGCCGGGGCCTCCACGTTGATGGTCATGGACAGGTTACTCATTTTGTAAATCCTCCTTGTTTTCAGATTGACAGTCACAGGGCTCACAGGGGTCAAGGTGGGCCCCGCAATAGGGGCAGGTGGTATAATAGGGCATGGGTCAGTCCTCCAAAACGCTTGTCCAGTGTTCCATGGCGGTCATGACCTTGCGGGTGTAGTCCGTTTGGTAGACACCGGCGTCCCAGAGCTTTTGGGCACCGCTGGGGCCGCAGTTGTAGGCCATCAAGGCTCGCTCCGTGTCCCCGTAGCGGTCAAGGTAGCCGCCGATGATGTAGACGCCAGCCTCAATATTTCCGGCATGGGTCAGCGGGTCCATGCCCAGGCCTTGGAGCCATTCATGATTACATTGGTTTATCTGCATGAGGCCATAGTCACTGGTGGGGCTTGTGGCGTCCGGGTCAAAGTGGGTTTCCACCTCAGCGATGGCCAGCGCCAGGGCATAGGGCACGCCGTAGCGCTCACATTGGTCCTGCATGATTTCCTGGAGGTCATAGGCCAGGAGCCGCCCGTCACTCACAATGTCATCCCGGTGCCTCACCAGCTCCGGCGTTTCAGCCGGAGCGGTGGACGGCGGCGGGGTGCTGGTGGGCTCCGGGGCAGACGTGGCCACGGTCACCGGGGACTTGTCCGCCAGCAGGGCGTCAAAAATAAAGTTTAAGGTGAGGGCGAAAACGGTGAGGGCCAGGATGATGGCCAGAGCGATGGCGGCATAGGCCATGACGATGGGCCAGGGGTTGCGCTTGGTCAGGCGGCGGGGCTGGTAGCTGGTCCTCATGAGTTCATGCGGCGGTTGACTTCCGCCACCAGCTCATTGGTGCTGTACCCCTCCAGCGGGTTGCTGTCATCCTCCACCGCAAAATCGGAGGGGATGAGGAAAGCGGGGCGGGACCCGCGGGTGTTGGAGCAGCTGACGTTGTAGCCGCCGAGGCGGCCATCGGAGTACAAGCCAAGGATCCGTGTATGGTCATCACTCACGCAAGGCGTGGACCAGGGGGGTCACGGACCACTCAAAGGCCTCCTCACCATTCGGATTGGGCAGGATGCCGTGGTACTTGCGCAGCTCATCCAGGGTGAGCGGGGCCACCTTGCACTCCACGGTCCCATATTCCTTGGAGCCGTTGAGGGCGGTGAGGTCCACCGTGCGGGGGATGACCTCCTCCGGGTGGCCCTGGGTGATGCCGTCCAGGAAAGCACCGTTGAGGTGCACCCGGTGAGCGTTGGCCTCATCCTTGAAATTGTTGGTCTTGCCAAAGGACCACTCAATCTGCTTGGCCACGGCCAATAAGCAATATGACCATTGTATTCTTGACCCTGCTTCGATTGATGATATTGTTATCTGCATTAGCAGAGGAGGTGTAAGGAAATGACGGGTTTTACAAAAATTGCAAGGTTAGATTTCTTTACAATGAAACCGCAGGTTTTTTCGTATTTTGCAGTAGTCCCGATGATCTTGATGTTTGGAGTTATCGGCTCCCCTACCTCAATCTCGTGCACTACGGGCGCATGGTTTATGGCGCTGATGGCTTCCAACATATTTCCTATACAGGAAAAAACAATCTCGATCGTCTGTACGCTTCGGTTTCCGTTAGACCACCACGTCGGGCAAGTTCTCGATTTGCTTGTGGCACATGCGCAGCAGGTCGTGTCCCGTGCAGCCGCAAGGCAAAGGAGATTACCTTTTCCGACTTGACCTTAAAAGAAGCGCGGCAGCTTTATACCTTTGATGAATATTTCAAAGGGGAACATGAAGCAGTATCTTCTCACTGTACTGCACAATGCCCCGGTGACGATTGAGAGTCACTACGTCGCCCAGGTCAACCACGGCCTTTACGGCGAAGGGGCTGTGGCATAGTAGTCGACCCGGACAGCGGATCACTGGGCACTGTTTGACTTTCTTCCCGATTCTCCCCATGTGTCCGAAGGGATCGTATTGTGCGATAACTCTGGCATATAGAGTGCGACTCAAGCCCTAACCTTTGTGGTGCCGCGCAGGAGTAAGCGGGGCAGGGCGGTATAAGTTTGTATCAGCATAGCAGGGTTCCGAATTTTTTTCAAAAGCAGGTTTCCGGCGTGGACACCCAAGCTGAATAGGTCTACGTCAATGACGGTAGGTTGCGGAGATACCATAGGTGAGTATGGATGGTCATCAAAGGCGATCAGCGACACATCCTCTGGAATGCGCAGGCCACTATCTTTGATAGCACGGACTGTTCCGACAGCCATTAGGCTGTTGGTACAGATAATTCCATCGGGAGGGGATGGCAGGTTCAGAAGGGCGGTCGCGGATTGAAAAATTGTCTCCACCTCGGGAGGGTTATAGATAATATACTCCTCTCGTGTTTCCAATCCGCATCGCTCCATGGCAGTTCGGAAACCCCGCAGACGATCCATAAAAATACAGTCTTCCTTCCGCCCTCCCATAAAAGCCAGGGTACGGCAGCCGGTGGATATCAAATGCTCCACTGCCAGATTGGAGGACAAGGTGTTGTTGGTATCAATCCAGGACAGAATCGTATCAAAGGAAGGTTTGCCAATGCAGATTTGCGGAAAATCATAGCCGAGCAGCAACTGTTCCACCTTGGGTGTTATAAAGACGGAATTGATGATGAGCCCATCTGCCACCCGGCTGTGGATGGCTTCCTCCACCACTTCCTCCGGCTTTTTCCCGGGAGAATCCAGATTGAGCAGGGACAGCCGGTAGCCCTTCCGGCCCAGCTCATGGCTGACGCCGCAGATAATATCGAACATATGGGGGTTCTCATAAGGTAATCCTTTGTAAAACCGATCCGCATATAATATGTTTCTGCTAAAGCGGCGGGCCAGATTGGCGGCTGAAGCGTTGGGCGCATAGTTGAACCGCTCCATTACTTTGAGCACTTTCTCCCGTGTATCGGGGGCGACGTGCGCCTTATTGTTGATTACTTTGCTGACGGTGGCAATGGATACGCCTGCCTCCCGGGCAATGTCATGAATGGTGATTGGCATTGTATCACTCCTCATCCTTTAATAAAACGCTTTCTGATTTTGTGGGAATGGACGAACGAAAATCTGTTGACACTTGAATGGTTCAAATGCTATACTCACAATAGATTTTACAATAACTTGCGAAAAATTGCAAGTATATTGTTCAATCTGCCGAGAAGTTCTCCGCAACAGAGGCGGAGGAGGTAGGAAAGCGTTTTATTATAAGGGGGATTTACAATGAAAAAGCTCACTGCTCTCTTGCTTGCCGCGGCGCTGTGCTTCGCGGCGCTGGCCGGGTGCTCACAGCCCACGTCCCAAGGCTCCGACGCTCCATCCTCTAAACCCACGCAGGGCGCCAATCCCACGGAGGTACTAAAAGATCCTGTCACGGTCACGGTTTGGCACGACGGGGACGAGGGTATCATGCAGACCATCACCGATCAGGTGAACGCTCAGCTGGCGGACGATCAGATCACCGTAGTTTTTGAGAAAAAGACCGATACGCCCAACCAGTTGAAGCTGTATGGCAGCGACGCGGCCAACGCCCCGGATATGTACTTCTACGCCCACGATGTGCTGGGAACCTTTGTCGCCATGGACATACTGGCCCCCCTCTCCGATGTGGTGGACAGCTCCATTTTGGCCGACCACTTGGCCATGACCGTGGAAGCCGGACAGATCGGCGGCACGCAGTACCTGCTCCCGGTGTATTTTGAGACGCTGGTATTCCTCTACAATAAGGCCCTGTGGGAGGGGGACATTCCCGGCACCACCGAGGAGCTGTACGACTACATGGCGGCTCACACCGACGCCGCTGCCGGCACCTACGCCGTGGTCAACCAGCATACCAATGCCTATAACGTATCCCCTTTTATCAACGGCTTTGGCGGCTACGTCATCGATGAGAACGGCAAGCCCGGACTAAATGACCCCAAGACCATCGAAGCGGCTACATACAATCAGAAGTTCGGCGCACTTCAGGCGGACGGCGACTACAACACCGTCACCACCCTCTTCAACGAGGGCAAGGCCGCCGCCATCATCGGCGGGCCCTGGCTGGTCTCCGGCATTGAGGCCGCGGGCATCGACTACGGCATCGCCTCCCTGTCCGACATCAAGCTGCCCAACGGCAACGGTCTGGCCCCCTTCTCCGGTATCCAGGGCGCGGGCGTGCTGAAGGTGGCGCTGGCGGAGAAGAAGGATGCCATCGCCAAGGTGCTCACCGCCATGGCGGCCCCGGAGGTAGGCGTGGATCTGGCCAACAAGTCCGGGTGCGCCCCCGCCAACAACAAATCCTATGACGATCCCCAGGTGGCTGGCAACGAAATGATCGCCGTCATCCAGAAAACTGCCTCCACCGCCCGGCCCATGCCCAACATCCCTGAGATGAACGCCATGTGGGGCCCGGCGGAGGCCATGCTCACCGCCATCAACAAAAACGGCGCCGACCCGGCCCAGGCCGCCGATGAAGCCCAGGCTGCGGCGGAGCAGGCCATCGCCGACATGAAATGACATAACCAGGGGCGGCGGTTTCCGCCGCCCCTTTCTCTGAAACGAGGTGGTACAATGGAACAAAAGCGAAGATGGAAGCCCTGGTTCTACTGCCTCCCCGCCTTGCTGCTGATTTTGACCGTCATCGTTTTCCCCATCGCCTATACGGGCTGGATCTCGCTGACCAACATGAATCTGTACCACTGGACAGACTATGAGGTCATCGGGTTTGGGAACTACGCCCGGGCGTTGTTCAAATTCGATTCCGGCTTTTTGTCCGCCCTGGCCACCACGCTGGTGTGGACAGCGCTAAACATGGTCATTCAGATCGGGCTGGGCTTTCTCATTGCCCTAGGGCTGAACGCGCCTGGGCTGCGGCTGAAGCGGGTGTACAAGACGCTGCTCATGGTGCCCTGGGCGGTGCCCGCCTACATCTCTATCCTGCTGTGGCGGGTGGGGATGTTCAACACGGAGTTTGGCATACTCAACAAGCTGCTCTCCGTCCTGGGCTTTGCCAAGGTAGATTTCCTGGCCGGCAACGGTATCGCCTTTCTGTCCTGCATGGCGCTGAACCTGTGGATGGCCTTGCCCTTCATGATCTCCACCATCGACGGGGCGCTCCAGAGCGTGGACGGCAGCCTCTATGAGAGCGCCACCCTGGACGGGGCGGGCTTCTGGAGGCGGACTTGGTCCATCACCGTCCCTGCCATCCGGCCCATTATCGCCCCGGCGGCGGTGATGACCACCTTCATCACCTTCAAACAGTTCGACATCATCTACCTGCTCACCCAGCAGCGGGGCTATATGACTGGGGCCACGCTGAACACGGTGATTACCTACGCCCATCAGAACGCCTTTGCCTCCAACAACTACGGATTGTCCAGCGCGGTGAGTATGCTGCTGTTCGTCATCATCATTCTGTTTTCCATCCTCACCAACCGCAGCCTTCGGGAGGACTGAACCATGACAAGAAAAGGAAAAAACGCCGTCAGGCTGACCCTGCTCAACGCCGGGTTCATTCTGCTGTGCCTGGTTATCCTGGTGCCGGTGCTGTATGCCTTGTCCATCTCCTTCAGCGGCCAGGGCGCCGCACTGTCCGGGGAGCTTTCGCTTCTTCCCAAAGATCCCACGCTGGAAAACTACCGGGCCATCCTGTTTGATAAGCCCTTTCTGCTGTGGCTGAAAAACTCCCTGCTCCTCAGCGCGGGCACCATCGCCCTGTCCATGCTGTGCGCGGTGCCCGCCGCCTACGCCGCCTCCCGCTGGCGGTTTGCCGGACGGCGGGGGATGTTGCGGGCGCTGCTGGTGCTCAACGCCTTCCCCCAGGTGCTGTCCATGTTCGCCCTGTTCCGGGTACTGCGGCTGACGGGCACCCTCAACACACACGGGGGGCTGGTGATGATCTACGCCGGTTCCATGTGCGTGTTTGCCATCTGGAACATGAAGGGCTATTTTGACACAATTCCAAAGGAGATTGAGGAGGCATCCAAAATTGACGGTGCCAATGACTTTCAGATGATCGTCCGCATCGTCCTGCCCCTGGCAAGGCCCGCCATCATCGTCACCTGCGTCATGGTACTCATCACCGTATGGAATGAATACCTGTTCGCCACCACCTTCCTGCTGGACAGCCGGTCCTACTCCCTTGCGGGCGGCCTATACCAGCTCCAGTCCAACGACTACAGCCGGAATTGGTCGGTATTCACCGCTGCGTCCATGCTGGCCTCTTTGCCGCTGCTGCTGATTTTTTTCAAGATTCAGAAGTACATGGTATCAGGCCTCACTGCCGGCGGGGTGAAAGAATGAGGATCGTTTCATATCTCTTGGGAGGAGGAACAAGTTATGATTCTGCGTCAGGCTGTGACGCACATCCCGCTCTCACAGTACGCGTTTGCCAACAGTGAGAGCAATTTGACCATCCGGCTGCGGGCTGCGAAAGATAACCTGACCCGCTGCGTCCTGTATTACGGGGATCGGGTTCAACCGGGCGACTCGATCAGCTTCACCCCGTTGGATATGGAAAAAGCGGCGTCGGATCTGGAATTTGATATCTACGAAGCGACATTTGAAAGCCCTTATAATCGCGTATGCTACTATTTTGAGCTCATTGACAAGGACGAACAGATATTCCTGTTCGCGGATATCTTTTCCCCAGCTCTGCCGGAGGAACGCAGTGAATTTTACCAATACCCGTTTATTCGGCGCGAGGAGATCAGCGCTGTGCCGGAGTGGCTGAAACGGGCTGTGGTATACAATATTTTTCCAGATAGTTTTGCGTCAGGAAAGCGCCAACTCCGGGGAACATCTTCCGAATTGCCTTGGGGCGATGGACTGACCCTCAAATCCCGGCTGGGAGGAACGATCCGGGGAATCACAGACAACCTGGACTATATTGCTGAGATGGGTTTTAATTGCCTATACATCAACCCGATATTCACGGCGGGGGAATACCATAAATACGACCTGCTGGACTATTTCCATGTCTCGCCCGATATGGGGACGGACGAAGATTTCCGCCAGCTTGTGGAGGCAGCGCATGAACGCAGCATCCGCGTGGTCATAGACGGCGTATTCAACCATTGCAGCTGGTATTTCTTCGCCTTTGACGATGTGGTAAAAAACGGCGCGGCCTCCCAGTATAAAGATTGGTTTTATGACCTCAAATTTCCTGTTGTGCGCCCAAAGCGCGAGGATGAGGTTCCATCTTACAGCAGCTTTGCTTACGAACGGAAGATGCCCAAGCTCAATACCTCCAACCCCGAGGTGCGTGACTACTTTATGAAAGTATGCGCGCACTGGCTCCGGGAATACGGCGTGGACGGCTGGCGCCTGGATGTGGCCAATGAGGTAGACCGTGTATTTTGGCGCACGTTTAAGCAGACTGGCCGGGGGATCGACCCCGAGAGCGTCATGATCGGTGAAATATGGGAGAGCGCTGAAAGCTGGCTTCGCGGGGATATGTTCGATTCCACCATGAACTATGATTTTCGAAAGAACTGCCGCGATTTTTTTGGAACGGAAAAGATCAACGCAGTCGAATTCAACGCGCGGGTGACCCAAATGAATTACCGTTATCCCACCGGCGTGGTGCAGGGGCAGCTCAATCTACTGGACAGCCATGACGTAAACCGTTTCTTTTCGTACTGCCAAAATGACATCCGCAGGCTGCGTTTGGCGGAAGTGTTCTTGTTTACCGCACCAGGGGTTCCCTGCGTATTCTATGGTGATGAGCTGGGGATGTCCGGTGACTGTGAATCAGCGCTGCGCGGCCCCATGCCGTGGAGCGCTCCGCCTTCGGACGAACGAAATTTTTTCAAAGCGCTCATATCGCTGAGGCGTGGCAACGACGCCCTTCTGTACGGTACATATGCTGTGCTGGACATGGACGAAAATGGGCTTTATGTATTTGAGCGGCGTTGGAGGGAATGTGTCATCACGGTAGCACTGAATGCGCGCGACGTTACCACGGAGATAAGCGGTGTTGTGCCCAATGATGATCCGCTGCTTTCTGATGCCTACGGAGAAAGCCGCCTGGGCCCCTTTGGGTACAGTGTTTGGCGTACGGGAGGTGAGAAAAGGTAGCGGAGCAGCGGAGAAGTCACCGGAGATATAATCGACAACACTCAGACATGTAAGAAAGGAGCGCCACATTATGAAAAAAACTGCAAAAAGAATTCTTTCCCTCGTTATGTGTCTCGCGATGCTTCTGCCGTTTACTTTGCAGATCGTGCCTGCAGCGGCGGCGACAGATACAAGCGTAACAAACGCGATGACGCTCCAAGGAGAGCGCATCTATCAGATTATGACGGATCGCTTCTATGATGGCGATCCAACCAACAACGCACAAGGCGAAGCCCTTCGCTATCAAGAAATCACAGCAGAGGATATGCGCTATATGAAGGGCGGTGACTGGCAAGGGATTATTGAAAAAATTCCTTACATCAAGGGCATGGGGTATAGTGCTATCTGGATATCTCCGATTATGGATCCACAACTTTGGAGCGTCCCCGATGAGGCCGGAGTTCAGGGGCCCACTGCTTACCACGGATATCATATTTATGACGCTTACCGTGCAAGCCGGTATTTCGGTGCCGAGGATCCAGAAGCCAGCAAAGAAATTTTAAAGAAACTGGTTGATGCCTGCCATGCAGAGGACATCAAAGTGATTATTGACGTTGTGCCCAACCATATCGGAGATTATTTAAAGGGAACCGGCAACAACGCTCACTACTCCACGGCTACCAGCTATAAGGCAGGGACTCAATTACAGCCTGTAGCGCCTTTTAATAATGTGAATTGGTATCATAATTTGGGCCCCATTGACTGGGATAGGGAGCACCCGCACAGCGACTGGAGCACACAGATGCTGGAAAACCACGATCTGGGCGAACTGGATGATATCGACTTTGACATCCCCGAGGCGAAACAAGCGGTCTTTGATTCCATCAAATACTGGTTTGATTATATTGGTGCTGACGCGGCCCGCGTCGATGCCGCGAAATGTATGAAGCCTTCCGATATCCACGATCTGGAGGAATATCTTGGCGTCCCCACTTTTGGAGAGAATTTTGATATGCATGTGGACTTCCTCTCCGGCTGGGTCGGCGACAACGGTGAGGTTGGTATGCTTGATTTCCCGCTGTTCCAGGCTATTGTTGATTCCTTTGCCCACGGTAGCAGCTTTGATTCTACGGTCAAAGCGGTTTTAGATCAAGACTACCTGTATGGAAACAACGCAAATGAAATGGTTGTTTTCTTGGATAACCATGATCGCAACCGTTTCTTAACCGAAGCGGGCGGGAATGTGGCAAAGCTGCAAAATGCATTGGCGTTTTTATTCACTGTGCGTGGGATCCCTGTGGTATTCCAAGGTACTGAGCAGAATCGCGGGAATATGTACAATGACCTGATGTATGGTATGGCCGACTCATGGAACCGCTGGTCTATGGTTGAAAGGGACGCAAACGGCAATGTGATCAGGGATTACTTTGATATAAGCACGGACACATACCAGCTCATCGCACAGCTCAACAAGCTGAAGGAAATGTACCCCGCGCTGAACTACGGAGCGCAGCGCGAAATGTGGTCTTCTTCGGATATCTATGCGTTCTCCCGCCGTATTGACGATGGCGCCAGCGCCGGCGATGAGATGATTTGCGTATTCAACAATGCGGACAGCCAGCGAAACGTATATATGCCCATTCGCGCAGAAAGCTCCATCAAACCGGGAACAGTTCTTGAAAATGTTTTGGATCCCAGTGATAGAATTACTGTTTCCCAGAGCGGGAGAATAGCGGTTGAGTTGACCGGAAATTCCAATAAAATTTATAAGGTGAGCAGCAATCAAATCCATACCACAGTTCCGGTCACCTTCTATGTTCACAACGCTACAACCCGCCTCGGGCAAAACGTCTATATTGCCGGCAACACTGATGCGCTTGGCAACTGGAATGTAGATAACGCGGCAGGGCCTGCGGTTTGTCCCACATATCCCACCTGGAGCACTACGGTAAATCTGCCGGTTGGAGAAACAATTCAATATAAGGCCATCAAGCGCGGAGCAGGTGCTGTTGAGTGGGAAAGCGTCAGCAACCGCAGCTATACGGTGCCTGAAAATGGCGGCGCAGTATCCTTTACGTGGTCTGCGGAAGGGGAGACCACCCTTGTGCCTGTCCAGTTTACAGTGAAGGATGCATACACGACATGGGGCGAAAATATCTATATTGTTGGAAATGTACCTGAGCTTGGCGAGTGGAGTGTGGACTTGGCAGTTGGTCCTGCTCTGTGCCCCAGCTATCCCACATGGACCGTATTTATTGATGTGCCCGCTGGTTGCGCAATTGAGTGGAAAGCTCTGAAAAAAGGGTCAGGCACACAGACAATCTGGCAGGGTGGGGAGAATAATACATTCATCGCACCTGCCTCAGGAGTTGGCTCTACAATGACAAGCTGGAAATGATTTTCTGCGGGGGGAGCTTGCGCTCCCCCCGCAGTTTTGGATTAGGGTAAAGATATTCTTCCAAAAGCTGGGCTTTTCAATGCTCCTACCCTTATTCGATCTCCAAAAGCCTGGTTTTTCAGCTTCTTTACTGTGCCGCAACAGTGATATTGCGTGGTAAATCCTTCCCGGTCCACCTTCCACCGAGATCTTTTATTTGTTGTGATGCGTCTTGTTGATTTATTTCCTCCCCAAATCCTGGGGAGGGTCCCCTCCACCAGTTGGCGGGCAGCATCGCGTATAAACTACTTCCACCCAGCTTCAGCGTGGACAAATCCGCCCAAGCGTGGTATATTGTTTCCGTCAGCTCTATGCGAGGAGGGATTGTCGTGCCCACGCTGATGATGCTTCTAATCGGATACGTAGATTCCACGCTGGCCCACGCCGTCGTGGCGGCCTACCTGTTCGCCGTCCTGGACGAGCGGAGTTGGCGGCGGCTGAAAAAGCTGCCCGTCCTGCTCCTCTCTCCGTTGGTCAACAACCTGCTCAACATATTCCTCATGTATGCCCTTCCCGGCGGTACTCTCATCCGTTTCTGGGCCACCAGCTTGTGCGCCATGCTGTGCGTCGTGCTGTGGGCCCGGTGGGCCTGGAGAATGGGATTCTGGCAGGCCCTCTCCGCCGTGTCCATGACGGGGGTGTTTCAGGTATCCCTCGTCATCCTGACCCGGTTTTTGTACCGAACCATCTTTGTGGATAACGAAATTCTCCAGTTCGCGGCGGTGACGGCCGTTATCTGCGTTGTGGTGGCGCTCTCCACCGCCCTGCTGTACCGCCTGCGCTTCGGCCGCTGGTTCCGCCTCCTGCTGGAGGAGGGACCCGGCCAGTGCCGGACAGCCCTGTTCCTTTTCGCCCTGGCGTGCGTCATGGAGATGTTTTATATGCTCCAGCTGAGGGGGCTTCAGGAGAGGTATTTTGCCCTGTATTACCTGCTGGTGCTGGTGATGGTGGTGCTGGTGGTGGGGCTTGTGCTCTACCTGGCCCAGTGGTCCGACTCCGCCCGGAAGATAGAGGCCCAGCGGGACGTCATCGCCCAGCAGCAGCTCTACGAGCAGGATTTAGAGGTCATCCGCCGGGAGGTGCGCTCCTTCCGCCACGACTACAAAAACCTGCTGGCGGGGCTGTCCCAGCAGGCGGACGAGGGCGAGGTGGACGAGCTGCGCTGCGCCCTGTCGGAACTGGACGCGGGTTTTGACCGGCGCATCGGGGAGAAGATTCGGGCCTCTACCCAGATCGGCAACCGCGCATCCCCCAAGTGAGGAGCCTCCTGCTGTCCAAGCTGGCCGCCATGGGCGGGCAGGGCATCGACTGCCGGCTGGAGGTTCTCTACCCCGTGGAGTCGGTGGGGATGGACGTGTGGGACTTCGTGCGCTGCCTGGGCATCCTGCTGGACAATGCCGCCCAGGCCGCCCTGGAGACAGAGACGCCCTGGGTGGAAATCGTCCTGCTGGCCCAGGGGGACGAGCTGTCCCTGCGGGTGTCCAACCCCTACGCCGGGGCCATCGACCCGGACAAAATCTGGGCGGAGGGCTTTTCCACCAAGGGGGAGGGCCGGGGGCTGGGTCTCCCCAGCTACCAGCGGATTCTGGCGGATCACCCCAACACGGCCGCGTCCACCAGCTGGGCGGGGAGCGTATTTGTTCAGGAGCTGAAGGTGGAGGGCAGGCCATGATTTCCATTTATCTCTGCGACGACGAGGAGGCCGTCCGCCACCAGCTTCAAACCGCGATAGAGTGGAAAATCTTCGTGGAAAATTACGACATGAAGGTGGCGTGCGCCGCATCCTGCGCCGGGGAGCTGCTGGACGCGGCGCAGGACAGCTGCCGGGGCGTCTACTTCCTGGACGTGGACTTAAAGGACGGGGACTGGGATGGCTTCACCCTGGGCCGGGAGCTGCGGCGGCGGGACCCCCACGGCACCCTGGTCTACATCACCAGCTACGGCGATCTGGCCTGGAAGACCTTCCAGTACCACCTGGAGGCCTTCGATTACATCGTGAAGGAGGGAGAGCAGACCGGCTCCGCCGCCGCCCGGTGCCTGGAGGCCGTCCACACCCGTCTGCTGGACGAGCGCCGGGATCCGGCGGAGGTGTTCTCCCTGCGGACGGGGGACGAGACCCGCCACGTACCCCTGGCGGACATCCTGTTTTTTGAAACCGCCCCCAAGGCCCACCACGTATACCTCCACACGGCGGACAGCCGTCTGGACTTCGTGGGCAGCTTGAACGAACTGGAGCGGGAGCTGTGCGGGCGGTTTGTCCGGGTCCACCGGGGCTATCTGGCGGCGTGGGACAAAATTGAGGCTGTGGACTGGAAGGGAAATCAGGTCCGGGTGGGCGGGCGGACGTGCCTGCTGTCCCGGGCCGGCAAGGCGGAGCTGAAACAGAAGAGGGGAGGGAGCCTGTGAGGCCCCCTCCCCTCTTCTTGCTGTTTAAGAACGATTCGCGCCGTTTGGGAAATTCGGCCCACATCAGGCTGGGCGCGTGGTATGTTTCCTTTCGCGGACAGGCGGGATGAGAAAGGAGGAACACGCAATGGCAAAGGAGCGCTTTGTGGAGGTCTATAACCAAGGCATCGTCAATGTGATGAAAGTCGTCGTCGATACGGAAACCGGCGTAAATTATGTCATGGGCTCTCACAATAAGGCAAGCGGCACGGGGATGACCGTGCTGGTGGACGCGGACGGCAAGCCCATCGTCACCCCGATCAGCTGACAGAATCTGTTTACAGAACAAATCCGCATCAATATCACCCTGCCTGTCTGCTTGATATTTGATTCGGAGGCATTCTCTATGGCAGTAAGAAAAAAGACGCGGCAGTCTGCCGAAGAAGCTGGCCGCAAGCCGTTCCAAGTCCTGCAACGGGAACTTCAGGAAGCAGGGTATCTGGAACAGGACATCACGTTCTCCTCTGCAAAAGCCATTATAGTGGGGTTACTGTGCGCCCTACCTTTTGTTGTCCTTTTTGGTGTCATTTACCGCCTGTTTTTGATTGACCGGGCGCAATTGTCCGACGCCGGAGGAATCGCGTTCTACATCATGGTTCTTGTCATCATAGCGGTTTCCGTATTCATCCATGAACTGCTCCACGGCTTGGGGTGGGCAATATTCGGCAAAAAGGGGTGGACGGCGATACAGTTCAACATCAGCGCCTTGATGCCCAGCTGCACCTGTCAGGCAGTATTGACCAAGCGCCAATATCTCGCCGGTGTTCTGGCTCCGTTCCTGGTGCTGGGCCTGGGAAGCGCAATCTTCTTATGGATCTATCCGGGAACCATCTCTGTCGTCACGATGATGGTGAATTTTGTGGCGGCGGGCGCCGATCTGATGATCGCGGTTTCTGTTTGCAGGCAGCCGAAAGATGTGCTGATCGCCGACCACCCCAGTCAGGCAGGGTATGTGGCATACAGCAAAATCGACGCTTCCTATAAAAAGTAGTCTGCCGCATGGCGGCAAAAGAAAAAACATCAATGTTCTGACAGGAGGCACATGAACATGTCAAAAGAAGTCCAGAAATTCACCCGGGAGGCGGGATATAAGCCGCTGGAGGACCGCAGCATCATCGTCAAGTACGCCCCGGCAAATCTGAGTGAGCAATTTGCGGCGTTTTTTAACTCGGAGTTTTATGTTCTCCAGATGTGTGAACACGAGATCATCCTGCTCCCCTTCAACACCACATGGGGCAACCTGCGCAAAGATGTATCCCTGGTCCTTCCCTATGGGGACATCCAGTCGGTGGAACTGGAAGACGATATGCTCAACACGGTCATCACCATCCGCACCGAGTCGGACACCATCCGCCTGACTGCCCAGCAAGCGGCACTAAGCGACCTGCGGAGTTCCAGCCTTTATGCTACTATGTATGCCGGCAGCTTCAAAAACTGGCACAAGGAAAATATAGAGGAGACGCTGGCGGCGCTGAAGGGCTTGGGGATGAACCGCCCAAAAAATAGCGAACAGCACTAAAGGAACAGAAAAAGGTCAGGAAACAGCCTGTGCCCGCATTTCCAAAGGCGGCATACTCGTGGCAGTTTGAAGGCGGACATGATTGTAAAACCAAATGAATTCATTGATTATCTTCCTGGTCTGCGCCCTGGTCTGGGGCTTTCTCCTGTAAATGCACTCACATTTCAGGATGGAAAAGAAATTCTCCGCCATGGCATTGTCATAAGGATTCCCCCGTCTTGACATGGAGGGAGAAATGCCGTATGAAGAGGGAATGATGCCAGGAACTACAGAAATATGTATTGATCGGACAGTTGAAATTCTGGATGGAACGTTTTGAACCATTGACGGTTTTATAGGCATCATAGATTCCGTTTCAGGAGCTACCAAACCTTACACCCACATTATACCTCTGGTGGCAGGGAAGCGCAAGGATGCGTGGGGAAACGCAGAAAGGCAGCACCCGGAAGTGCTGCCTTTCAACCTTGCTCCACCTCTGGCCAGGTTGGAACTGTTGACAAAGTCAACGAAAAGCAGGCAACAGATCAGAAATGGCGAAGAAAAAAGATGCCTAACAGCATCAGTTTGCATACTTTATCATTCTTTTGAGGTTTAATGCCACGGCGGAAAGGAAGCAATGATCTTCCGCTGCCCCTAAGCCTTTTCATAGGACACGAGTTAAATTGTGAGAACGTTTTTGTTCGGCAAAAGAACCCTCGCACCAAATTTGCCGCAGCCGGAGTGCTTGGAGATACTTCGGAGAATTTCTGCGCTCCCTGCCAGACTGCACAGCGGCCTCAAAATAATTGCGCAGTATTCTGCGGCTTGTCCCTGATGGCTGTCGCACAGGCAGTTTCCACGCATAGTGCATTGGCGGCAGTCAGATGATTCTGCCCGGTATACCCAATACAGCCCGCTGGAGCTGCGGTACAGCGGGCGCAGGGCCAGCACTTTTCCGTTCGAACAGCGATATACATCATCACCTTCCTCATAGGAAAAAGCATCGGTTCCAAATTCCATTTTTGTATTGTCCGGCGTTTTTCGAGCAGTTGTGTAAAACACGATATCCGCAAGGCCAAGCTCATGCTGGGCTAACGCCGAATCATAGCTAGAATCTGCCGCCGCGGCCTGTACCGCCGTTATGGAGCGGACTCGTTCCATCTGCGGAAAGAAAGGAGCCAGGTCACTGCTGTCCCCAGCTGTGACTGCCACATCCAGGATGATACCGCAGCCGGCATCCAGTGTTTGATGACTGAGATAGTGCATTCCCAGCGGTTTATTTCTTCGTTTCAGGTAGCCCGCTTCCGGATCCGTCCGGCTCACACACTTTTGTGTCCGCCGACTGTCTTTTTTGATCTGCTTTGTTCGCTTCTTTCTCCGTTTCCCTGTCCTGCGTTCCAGTTCCTTCAGTCCATCCTCCTCATATTCATCCAATCGATCCCAATATAATCCAGGTTCCTCTGGCATCTCTGTCAGGTATTCCGATGGCCGGGACGCATTCGCTTTTACATGGGTGGAATCTGTCGCCATCAGCCCTCCGCTTACCAGCCCCTTTTCCTTGCACTGCCGTACCGCTTTCTCAAACAACCGCCGGAATACTTTTCGGAAACTGGGCTTTCTCCGCCGCAGTTGGGAGATCGTGCTGTGACCCGGTACCTGTTCATCCAGGTCAATGCCAAGATACCAACGAAATGCGTTGCTGTCCGCGCACCGCTGCTTAATCTGTCGTTCCGATGGAATGCCATATAGAAAACCCAGCAAAAGATACTTTACCATTGCCACCGGGTCTATGGGCGGACGGCCATACTTGCGGCTGTATAAATACGCCGTCTCCTCATAATACGAAAGACAAATCCAGGGCACGCTCCAGCTTCCCCACAAAATGATCTTCCGGCACCAAATCTTCTATTGTCATCATATGATATTTCAGCTGCATTTCCCCGCCCCTTTTGTCCTTATTACAACATATTTGACGCGTTTTTTAGCTATTTTGTCAACAGTTCCATTTCTGCCCCGAGGCCGTGGTTATTATCTTTCGCCTCCACGATTGCCAAGGGCAGATTGGGTTTATAGTACAGAAGGTAGTCTGCTTTCTTCCGCTTGCCACGGGCGGTAACATTTCCGCGAACGGTCACCCGGCCATCCGTGAAACTGTATTCCATTTTGATCTGGCGCTGCCTGTCCCATCCGGCAGCTTCAATTGCTGGAGTAATGAACGGAAGTTTAATGTCCTCCTCAGTCATTTCACATTTTTCCATTAAGCCGCCCATATGGATACCTCCCCCGTAAGACTTCTGATAATCAAAAATTATCGGAAGATATTTTGAAAAAGCAGATTCTATGCGCATATATTGTAATTATAACATAAAACGGGCAATGAATTCAACAGCTATTGCCCGTTTCACGCTGAATTACCTAAAACCTGAAATACTGCCCAGAGAATACAGCAAGCTGATTTCTAATGCCTCGCTGATCCGAAATCGTATCGACCACGAGGATTTCTATGAAAGAATATTTTGACAAATGGCAAAGACCAAATTTGAGAAAATCCCAAGCATCAAAGAGAAAATCAAGCAGCTTGAAAACAAGAAAAGCGGCTCTTCAAGCGCATGGGGCTTTATTGAGAAGCTGCTGCCCGGTACGATCCCGCTGACCGAGGAACAGTTCAAAGGCCGTGGTTTTCCACCATCTACTGCACGGTTTCCAGCACGAAATCCACCTCCAGGGACTGGCTAAGGATATAGGACCGGATCTGCCTCGTGCAGGCCTCCAGGATGCGCTGGAAGTCCGCCATGTCCTGTTCCTCCCGGGCCTGCCGGAACTGTTCCGCCCTCAGCCGGCCGTAGTGTCCAAAACGGGAAACGCCGGCCATACCATCCCGGGCTCCCATAGGTCAACTCAATTGTCCGTTCTTCGGGGTACAGTTTATTTTCCTTATGGATCAATCCTCCTGCTCCCCCGGCCAGCTCATGGCGGTGAACTGGAACCATCCGTGTTCCCGGGTAATGGAGTAATGGATCTGGTGATGCTTCAGCACGCGGTCCACCGCCTGCAGGCCGAACCCGTGGAGCAGGGAGTCCTGCCGGGGGGCGGCGTCCTCCGGCGGCAGCGGGTTGCGGATTGAGAGCACAAGCTCACCCCCCTGGCACAGCAGCTTGACGTGGATCTCCCTGTGGCCGTCCAGCTTGCGGCAGGCGTCCAGGGCGTTGTCCAGCAGATTGCCCAACAGCTTGACCGTCTCATCGTCCGTAAAGGGCAGGCTGGAAAGATCCCCCACCATAAAGCGCACGGCGGTCTGCTGCTCCCGCGCCTGCGCATATTTCAGGTTCAATACCGCGTCGGCAATGGGGTGGTTGGTCTGCACCGTGGGGCTGTCCTGATAGGTGTACTGAGTCAACTGCCGCAAAAAATCTCCGGCCTGGGCATACTGCTCCTGGGCCAGCAGCATGGAAAGCACGGTCAGCCGGTTGCGGTACTCATGGGTCTGCATCCGCTGGCTGGACACCATCTGGCGCAGTTCCTCCGCCTGAGACCGCTCCCTTTCCTGCTGTTGCAGCTGCTGCCGGCACAGGCGCTGGAACTTCATCGCCCGGCGCGTCCACACCACCCCCAGCGCCAGAACCAGCTCCAGCGCCACCAGCAGCATACACAGCGCCCATGGGATCATCGCGGCGTCCGCGTCCGGCCCATAGCGGGCGCGGACCTCCGGCCAGACAAGGTCAAAAACGCAGCCCAGCCCCGCTAAGGGAAGCAGCGCCAGCAGCACCGACACCGGCCAGCTCAGCGGCCTCAGCTCACGCCGCGTCTGCTGGAACTGCCCATAGGCCATGCACAGCGCCAGCACAAAACAGCGGGAGACAATATCCACCACCAGCACGCTGATACCGTCGTACCCCAGCACGATTTTCATCCGAAAGGCGGACACGCTCAGCCACCCGATCTGGATGTCGGCAAGCCAGAGCACCGCGAAAAAGGCCGCCACCGCTGCCGCTTTCCGTTTCAGCGTCCCCTCGTAGGCCGCGCAGGCGTACGACAGCCACAGCAGAACCGGCAGCACGGCCCGCGCGATCTGCCGCCAACCGTCCCCGGCCAGCGGCTTCTGCGCCATGGAGCACACCAGCAGGTGCAGGACGGCGCACAGCGCCGCCCCGCCCCAGCGGGCCCACCTGCGTCCGGCGGCGGGGGGCAGGGCCATGCGCAGCGTCAGCCAGACGGCGGCGCATTCCAGTACAGCGGGCGCCAGCCGCAGCAGTTCCTTCATGGGCGTTCTCTCTCCTTTCTTCCCGGGCGGGGACGGCTACCGGCCCTTCCAGGCCAGCAGTTTTCCCACCAGCTGGTTGTAGTTCTGCCTGCTGCAGGGCAGGCGTTCGCCGTTGACCATATATGCCTGGTAGTTGGAAATCTTCCTGCAAAGATCCATGTTGACCAGGATGCCCTTCTGAATGCGCAAAAAACCCTCCGGCCCCAGGGAAGCCTCCCAGTCCTGGAGCTTTCCGTAAAACTCCAGCTCGGCGCCCGTGGTCAGGCGGGCGCACACAAGATGCCCGCGGCTTTCCAAATACGCCAGCTTGGCCAGTTTTACCGTCACCGGCTGGTTTTGGATGGTGAGGGTGATGGCGCTTTCCTGGTGGCGCAGCTCCCGCAGGGCCTCCCCCATGGTGGTATCGAAGGTGCCGGACAGCTCGTCCTTCAGCAGGTAGGAGAAGGCCCGCACCGCGTAGCCCATGATGGCATAGTCCACATAGGCGGACAGGAAGATCAAAATGGCGTCCTGGTTCCGCTCCCGCAGGAGCTTGGCGGCCTGTATGCCGTCCATCTCCTCCATGGACACGTCCAGCAGCACCAGCTGGAACCCGGCAAGCTCACTGCCGGCAAAGGCCAGCGGCGAGGTGAAACAAATGATCTCCGCCTGAAGATCCTGCCCGTCAAAAAAGCGCCGGGCCATTCCCTCTACCCGGGCGACAAAGGCGGGCTCGTCGTCGCAGATCGCAACCCGGATCAACAGCTTCGCCCCCCTTCCGTTCCACAGCTTGGTTTTCCTTTCATTTTATTATAATATGCCAGGGCGGGGACTGTCAAACGGCCCCCGCCCGCATCATGTGTCCAAAAGCCGCATTTGGTGCAAAGGCACTTGCCCGGGATTGCGGGAGTATGCCATAATGCGGGCAGAAGGCGGGAGAAAGGGGAGATCACGATGCAAGCCAAAACCGGCCGGACGGGGCTTTTACTCTTCCTCCCCAGCCTGGCGGGTGTGTGCGCGTTTTACGTGCTCCCCTTTCTGTCCAGCCTCTACTACACCTTCACCCAGGGGGTGTCGGAGCCCCGGTTTGTGGGCCTTGCCAACTTCCGGGACCTGCTGGACAGCCCGGTCTTTCGCCATGCGGTGGGAAACACCGCCTTGTTTTTGATTCTGGGCGTGCCGCTGGCCCTGGCCTGCGCACTGCTGCTCAGCGTGGCGCTGGCCAAGGGCTCCTTTTCCTGGCAGCGCTGGGCGCTGCTGCTGCCCTTTGTCCTGCCCGCCTCCAGCCTGGCCGTGGCGTGGCAGGGCATGTGGGGAAGGGAGGCGCTGAGCGGCCCCGCCGCCCTGCCCCTCACCCTGCTTTTGTACCTGCTGCGCAACGCGGGCTACCTCAGCGTCATCCTCACCGGGGCCATCCGCGCCCTGCCGGGGGAATATCAAGAGAGCTGCTGCCTGGACGGCGGCGGCGAGGGCCGCTGCCTTGTCCATGTGCTCATCCCCCTGCTCTCCCAAACTTTGCTCTTCGCGGGCATCGTGGCGGTGATGAACTACTTTCTGCTCTTCCGGGACGTGTATATGCTCTACGGCGACAGCCCGCCCCGGCGGCTTTATATGCTCCAGCACTTCATGAACAGCAGCTTCTACAGGCTCAACTACCAGCGGCTGAGCGCCGCCGCCTTTTTGACGGTGCTCACCCTGTCCGCCCTGGTGGCGGCGGCGCTGCTGCTGCAAAGGAGGGTGAAACGCCATGTGGAATAAGGGACTGGGCTGGAAGATTCAGCGCGCGGCGGTGTCCGCCGCCGCCGTGGCCTGCCTCGTCCCGGCGGGAGTGCTGCTGTTCGGCTCCCTGCGGGTGAACGGGCGCTTCTCATTGAGACAGTACGAGGAGATTCTGCTGGGCTCCAAGGAATTTTTCGCCTGGTTCTGGAACTCGGCGGGGTACACCGCCGGGATTCTGGCGCTGTGTGTGCCGGTGGCTGTGCTGGCGGCCTACGGCTTGAGCCTGCACCGCTTTCCCGGCAGAAACGCCCTGCTGTTCCTCTACACCCTGCTAATGCTCCTCCCCTTCCAGGCCACGGTGGTGGCCCAGTACCTCACCCTGCGCTCCCTGGGGCTGCTGGACACCCCCGCCGCCATCATCCTGCCCTGCGCCTTCGGGGCCTTCGGGACGTTTCTGCTCACCCAGTTCATGCGGGGGCTGGACGGGGAGATCCTGGAGGCCGCGCGGCTGGACGGCGCGGGGGGTGGGCGCATCCTGCTGCACATCGTCTGCCCCCTGTGCAAACCCGCCATCCTGTCGCTGGTCACCCTCCAGGCCATCAGCTGCTGGTCTATGGTGGACCAGCCGGTGGTGTTTCTGCGCAGCGAAGCGCTGCTCCCCCTGTCCCAACGGCTGAGCGGCCAAACCTTTGGCGGCGCGGCATTCGCGGCGGCAATTTTATACGCGGTGGTGCCCATGCTCCTCTACCTGTGCTGTCAGAAGGCGCTGGAGGAGGGCATCAGCCTGACCAGCATCCAGTGAGGAGGGCGGGAAATGAACCGGACAGCCGGAAAGGCCATCGCCGTTTTTCTGCTCCTCATGCTGTTTTTCACCTTTGCCAGCCACCACCTGGACGCCCTGCGCACCCCCCGGGTGCTGTGCGTCACGCCCGCCCCGGGCGTCATCGGCGGGGAGCGCTATGGCGCGGTGGTGCCCGCCGAGGCCGTCTACCTTGACAAGGAGCCCTACGTCTACGTGGCGGAGGACACCTTGTCCTACTTCTACCCGGTGGCCGTCCGGCGGGCCACGGTGCGCGTCCTGGCCACAGGGGACGGCCTTACCGCTGTGGACGGCCTCTACCGGGAGGCCCGGGTGGTGCGGTATGCCGACCGGGCGCTGGCGGGCGGCACCATCCCCGTGCGGGTGTGGGAGGAGGAAGCCCCATGAGGCGGCGGCTGACGGTCTGCGCCCTGGCGGCGCTGGTGTTCGCCGGGGCCCTGGGGTGGCACACGCTGATCTTACGGGAGCTGCCGGAGGGCCGGGTAGAAGTCCTCGCCCCGAACCTCCCGGCAGCGGAGGGTGCCTTGGCTTCCGCAGCGGCTGAGTGGGGCTGGGAGCCCGCCTCGGAGGAAGGCTGCTTCGTGATTCCCTCCGAGAACCCCTTTGCCGCCCCGGCCATCCGGGCGGCGCTGGCGGGCGCGGGCATGGAAGCCCAGGTGCTGGACTACGCCTGGGCCCCCGCCGTCGTCGCCCAGAGCGGTACGCTGTGGCTGGGCTGGGGGGCGGTCTGGGGGCTGTGGCTGGTGTGGAGCTTGCTCTGGGCCCAGGGGCGGACGGAGTGGACCCGCGCCCAGGCGGCGCTGGAGCGGCAGTACCCGGCGCAGTACCTGTCTGACGCCGGGGTGCGGCTGCTGGCCGGGGCCATTGCCCTGGCGGCGTGGGTGGTGGCCGCCATCCTTGCCCTGCAATGGCTGTGGCGCTGGGAGCCGGCGCTGCCGTCCGGCCTGCTGCCGGAGGGCACGCTCTTTGACCCCGCCCACTACTGCCGGTGGGCGCAAAACGCCTTCCCCGACGGGCGGTGCTCGCCCTGCGGCACGGCGCTGGCCGATAAGCTGCGGCTGGGCCACGCCCTGGCGGCCGTGGAGTGCGGGGCGCTGGCGGCGGGGGCGGCGGCGCTGAGAGGGATCGCAGGAAGCAACCATCGGAATGGTGCCATGACCTGGCAGGAGGAATGTGAATGAAAAACAAGAAACTACAACTGGCCGCCCTGGGAACGCTGCTGGTCTTGGTTATCGCCGCAGGCGCGTGGCTGGTGCTGCGCGCGCCGGGGGAGAGCGCCCCGGACGTCCCTCCGGCAGGCAGCGGCGGTATCCACACGAGCATGGAGTTCCAGCCCTTTGACATTTCCGGCTTCATGCCCTCCGCCTACCGCCCGGTGCGGCAGGCGGAGGAGGATTTCCTGCCGCAAAAAGCGTCCGCTGAACCCATGGGGGGAATCTTCCTTTTTGAGAACCAGCCCTGTGTGTTTTCCTACCGTCAGGAAAAGCCGGGGGAGGATTTTTCCGTGGATGTGGTGTCCATGGCCTCGGGAGAGGTTCTGCGCACCTACGGCCCCGGGGAATTTTATGAGGGAACCCGTTTCGATACCCTGGCCTTTGACCAGGAGGGGACGCTGTGGTGCGCGTATTACGAGTATGATAGGGAGCGCGTGACCCTGGCCCCCTGCCGGGAGGGGGTGACGGAGGGCGATGTGTTCTCTTTTGAATCCGGTCAGAAGCCTACGGCCATGGCGGTCCGGGACGGTCGCTTTGTGCTCTCCATCTATCACACAGCAACTCAACTGGTAGACACGTCCTCCGGGACGGCGGAGGTGGCAGACACCTGGGAAAACATCATATCCTTCTGCTTTGACGAGGATGGGGGCCTGTATCTTTTGGAACGGGGGCCTGCCCCTGATTACGACCTGTTCTTAATCAAGTATTCGCCGGAGGAGAGAAAAGCGGTGTGCCGGTTCTCCCTGGACAGTTTCGAGCTCCATCTTCTTTGGAATAATGTCCGCCCCGCCATGTCCCCCGCCGGCGGCGGGGTCCTCGTCCTGTTGGAAGGCGACCAAAAGCTCTTCTGGATCGACCCGGAAACGGAGGAAGCTCAGCTTCTGGTGAGCTTGAACGACGATGTGGACGGGCTGGACGCCGAGTGGATCGGCTTGAATGGCAACATTTCCTGCGCGATGGACAGCCGGAACCAGCTCTATATCAGTTATTATAACTATGACTTCAGCGACCCGGACAACCGCATTTACTGGCGGAAGCTGTCCGTCCTGGAGCCGGACCGCATCCATGTGGACCCGGCGGACGTGGTGGCGCTGACCATCACCGCGCCCTACAAGGTGGACAGCGTTGACGCCGCAGCCCGCAACTATATGCGGGACCATCCGGAGGTGGAGCTGGTGTGGGACACCCAGTTTATCTCCCGGGAGGAGTTCCAGAAAAACTCCATGGAGTACAAGGACCAAATTGCCCTGCGGGTTATGACAGGGGACGTGGGGGATCTGGTAATGGTGACCGGCTCCGGCCTGGGCACCGAGACCATGACCCAGACCGACGCCTTTGCCGACCTGTCCGGCTATCTGGACGCCTGCCCCTTCCGGGACGAGCTGCCGGACAACCTGCTGGACCCCCTGCGGGGGGCGGACGGCTCCATCCGGGGACTGCCCCTGGCGGTGCTGCCCACCTACTATGTCTGGAACCAGGAGCTGCTGGACGAGCTGGACATCGATCCGTATACGGTCACCTGGTCCCAGCTGCTGAACCTGGCGCTGGAGTGGAAGGAGCAGGGCACGGACCTCTCTTTGGAGATATCTGACGCTGGAATTGGAATGTACGGCTCTCAGGAACAGATTTTTGACGACATTCTGCTGGCCAACCTGTACGATCTTCCCCAGGCCAACGGCAGCGTCCGGCTGGACCAGCCCTACCTGCGCCGGCTTCTGGAGAAGTTCAAGGCGCTGTGCGGCAGCACCCAGCTGCTCCGCTCTGACGGCGACGCCTCCAAAGCCCTGATCGTCAACGGTGGATACGGCAGCGACTCCACTGCAAATGACCGGGTACACCGCATTGAGATGGCGGCAAATAACCAAGGCATCTCTTTGCAGGCGGCCCCGTACCCCCTGGGGGAGATCAGCGAGAAGCGGCAGGGCTACGCCTTCTGCTGGGCCATTTCCTCGCGCTCCAAAAACCAGGAGGCGGCGTGGGAATTTCTGCAATATCTGGCCGGCAGCGGCGGGATGACCGAAGAGAGCAGGTATACATATACCCGGGACACCCTGACCGCCAACACCGCGGCGCAGGAGCGGTGGCTTGAATTTTATAAGCGGATATGGAACAGCTATGGGTCAGGAATAGACGTGGAACAAATGGAGGTGTACTTCCGGCAGATACAGGACGCCATGGGCGTGCCCTACGCCCGCTTTGACCAGATCACCGGGTGGTACCCCGCCGTGGCCGAGCCGCTGTCGCAGTACGTCACCGGCGAACTCACCCTGGATGAGGCCATGGAGCAGGCAGACAGCAGCTGGGCGCGGTTTTTGATGGAGTAAACCTCCCATATACTTGCAGAGAAGTGTAAAATCACAGCCACATCAACTCGTTCCGCATGCGCACCGACGGTTACCGCCAAGCTATGGAGGACAACGGCATCTCCCCCCAGAAAGCCTACGAGTTCTCGTCCCCCTCGGAGGACTCCGGCACGCTCTTCCGCCTGTCCGAGGAGATGATCAAAAACTCCGGCGTACCCGACGCAATCTTCTGCGTCAACTGGTTCCGCACCATTGGCGTCTATGGCGCGGCAAAGAAGCTGGGTATCCGCTTATTGAACGGGATTCCGTTGCGGACAAAACCGCCGCCGCGCAACAGTAACGCTCCAGGCCGAAAACCATTCAGGGCCCGGAACCCATATGGGTTCCGGGCCCTGAATTATGCGCGGGAAAATCCCGCCGGTCCGTCCCGCCGGCAATTCGCAACCGCCTACCGCCGCAGGGCGGACAGCCGTTCCGCGCCCCGCTGCACCGCCTCCAGCAGCTCCTCCCGGTGTTCGCCGCTGAACCTGATCTGCGGCGCCACAATATTGATGGCCGCGATGATAGTCCCCTGGGCGTTGCGAATGGGGCTGCCCACGCTGTATACCCCCTGCTCCATTTCCGCCATGTTGAAGGCATAGCCTTGCTGGCGGGCCGTATGGATTTCCTCCAAAAATTCCTCCTGGGAGCGAATCGTCGCCTGGGTATAGCGGGTGGCGCACTGATGGAAAATCCCAACCAGCACATCATCATCGTACTCGCATACCAGGCACTTTCCCGCCGAAGAGGCGGTGATGGGGATCATGCTCCCCACCGGCAGGTCCACCCGCAGCGAATGGGCGGTAGACAGTACCCGGGCCGCCAAAATAGCGGTGCTCATGCCATACATATAGTGGAGGTTGATCAGCTCGCCGCACTGACGCTCCAGCTCCGCCCCCACCAGCATAAAGTCGGATATGAGCCGGTCCCCCTTCAGCAGGTTTCCGCTTAATCCCACCAGGCGGTTGGTGAGGGAATATTTACTTCCGCCGCCGCTCTTCTCCACCCACTGGTGGTAAATCAGGGTCTGCAAAATGGGGTAGACCGTCCCTTTGTTCAACCCTAACTGCTGGGCAATCTCAGTAACGCCGTAGGCGCCGGTAGGAGACTGGGCCATGAATTCGATGATCCTTACCACCTTATCTGCGGCCGGTACAATTTTATATTCCATTTTCTCACTCCCTATAATGTTTTTTATAGAAAACATTATAGGGAGTTCTTACACAAAAGTCAAGCGTCAATTTAGGTATATATACAGAATTTTTCAAATAGTATTGCATTTTTTATAGAAAGTCTGTAATATTCGTTTAACTAGAAAACTCCGTTTGTTTTCTATAAAAAACGCACAGGAGATGAGAAGCTTTGAGCAATCAAAAGGTTGGACTGGTCAGCTACGGTATCTCGGCGCCCTACTACCGCCTGGCAGTAGATGAAATCATCGAGCTGTGGATGAACAGTTCCCTGGACACCATCAAAGTGTCCCAAGGCGTCCTGGAGCGCGGCGTACTAAGCCAGGACGAGGACGGCAATACCCTGGCGGTGGCCGCAGTTAAGGAATCCTTTAAACGCATGGGGGACACCGGCAAGGTACAGGCCCTCTATTATGGAACCTGCACCAACCCCTATGACTCCCGCCCCTCCAGCACCATGATCCTGGAGGCATTGGGCCTGCCCTACCGCACCAAGTGCTGCGATTTGCAGTTTTCCATGAAATCCGGCACCGCAGCCCTGATTCACGCCGCCGCCATGGTCCAGGCGGGCCTTGCCCAACAGGCCGTCGCCATCGGGGCGGACACCGTGAACCGCCACACCGCCCCCGGCGACCTGGTGGAGCCCTACGCTTCAGCGGCGGCCGGGGCCCTGGTGGTAGGTACGCAAGACCTGGCCGCAACCATTGACGGCATGGAATCCTACTCCAGCGACCTGTCCGACGGCTTCCGCGTGGAAGGGGAGCGGTACCTGCGCACAGGGATGCTGCTGGGCTCGGCAAAAAACGAGGTTGGCCTGGACGCCCACACCAAAGTGGCAGTTGAAGCCCTCCTCCAGAAATTGGACGCAAAGCTGTCGGACTTCCACTATGTGGTGTTCCAGCAGAACACGCCGGGAACGGCCCGGCACTGCGCCAAGCTGCTGGGCGCCGCCGACAGCCAGTATAAGCCCGCCATTTATGCCGACCGGCTGGGCGACACCGGATCGGCAGCCCCCTTTGTGGGGCTCGCCAAAGTGCTGGATCAGGCCAAGGCCGGCGAGCGAATCCTCCTGTGTGCCTATGGCTATGGCGCCGGGGCCGACGCCATAGCCCTCACTGTCACGCCGGAACTGGAAAAGATCCGCGCGGGCGCCAGGAGCGTGGATCAATGGCTGGAACGCAAGGAGATGGTGGACTACAAAAAGGCTATGAAGCTGGAGTACAAATATCTGCGCCATTCCTACCCGCTCAACGCGTACCTGTAAGGAGGGAACAATATGTCTGAATTCAAGCATAAGGTCGCCATTGTGGGGATTGGCTCCACCGCCCGGCCGGGAAATATCCACCCCACAAAAACCTGGAAGGACCTGGTGGCGGATGCGGCCTATGAGGCAATTGAAGACGCCAAAGGTATGTCCCCCCGTGATATTGACGGCGCCGTAATCGCCTATCACGGCGAGGGCGTCAATGAGCAGGGCGGCATCGGCGGCAGCGTAGCCGACCTTTTGGGCATCGCCCCCGCGCCCGTTTTCCCCCACTGCATGAACTGCGCCGGCGGAGCCGTCGCCCTGAATACGGGCTGGGATATGGTTGCCTCGGGCAAATACAAGCGGGTTCTGGTGATGGGCTTCGACAAGGAAGGCGACAATATCAACTACACCGAGAACATCAACATCAGCTTTGACACCGAGTACGACTATGTATTTGGCTTCCGCCACCGGGACGGCTTTGAGCTGATGAGCAACTACTATATGCAGCACTACGGCTACACGGACTATAAAGCGTATGGCGCCCACTCCTGGCAGTGCCACTGGTATGGCCGCCGCAACCCGAAGGCCACCACTTACGGCAAGCCCATGCCCGCCCGGGAGTCCCTGGAACACCCCGGTTCCTGCTACAGCATTATGGGCGAGGGCTGCGCCGCCGCCGTCCTGGTGCCCGCCGAGGACGCCCGCCTCTACACAGACAAGCCCGTGTATCTGGACGGCATCGCCCTCGCTACCACCTCCCACTACATTGCCCACCGCATCGGCGAGCCCCCCATGGGCCCCGCCTTCCCCGCAGGCCTTGTGAGGGAGGAAACCTACGGCCAATCGGTGGCGCTGATTGCCGCCGCCCGGAAGGCCTATGAAATGGCCCGGATCACCGCAAAGGATATCGACCTGGCCCAAGTCTACGACCTGTGCGCCGGGGCCTTCTGGCAGGTGGAGGACCTGGGGATTGCGGAGTTCGGCAAGGGCGCCCAGTTCTTCATTGACGGCGGCGCCGCCGTGGACGGAAGGTGCCCCATCAACACCTACGGCGGAAATATCGCCTACGGCCACGCCTCCGGCGCCGACGGCCTGAACCAGGTGGTGGAAAATGTCATCCAGCTCCGGGGCGACGCCGGAGAACGGCAGGTGAAGGACGCCAAATGTGCCGTGGCTTCCTGCGTGGGCAGCGCTTACGCCCATCTGACAGTTGCGGTCCTTACCAACGGCAAATTCCAACGCGGAGAGGAGGTGTAACATCATGAGCGAGTTTCAGGAGCAGATTTACCGCCATACCACAGCGAGCGCGACCCGGAGCTGGCGTGAACGCCGGGGCCGCTATCTGCTGGAAGGGACCCGGTGCAAAAAGTGCGGCGCCATCCATTTCCCGCGCCGCACAGTGTGCTCTACCTGCAACAGCCGGGAACTGGAGCCCTGCCGCCACCCTGCCACCGGCGTAATTCTGGAGGCCAATATCTGCTGGCAGGCCACCGGCGTCCACTTTGGCTACGGCGAGAACATTCCCCGCATTTCCACTGTCATCCAGCTGGACGATGGGGTGTGCGTTCTGGCCGAGGTCACCGAAACCCCTGTCGAACAGATCGTTCCCGGCGCGCGGGTGGAGATGGTCCTGCGCAAACTCCATCGGGAGGGCAACTCCACCTGGATGTACGGCTACAAGTTTGTGGTGGTAAGTTAAGGGCAGGATAAAGAGAGCGCCCCCATATCGGCCATGGTGCGAACATGGCCGGAGGCGCTCCCTGTTGCCAAGCAACACACTTATTGTACCACACCCGTATGGAAAATCAATCAAAAAAGATTTTCCGCTTTCTCCTCCCGGTATACAGACAGTCCCACATTGAGAAAGGAGAATCCCTGTGGAAAACAAAAAGCAACCCGGCGGTTGGATTACCACGCTCAGCAGCTGGAGCCAGCGTTTTATCCCCGACGCGTTCCCGTTGGTTTTGATCCTGACCCTGCTGGTGGCCGTCCTGGCCCTGGTCTTTACCGAATCCACCCCCCTGTCCGTCCTGCAAAACTGGTACGACGGCTTTTGGTCCATGCTGAGCTTTACCATCAACATCGTCATGCTCATGTTCACCGGCTTCCTTGTGGCCAACTCCAAGCCGGTAAACAAGCTGCTGCTCAAGCTGGCAAAAATCCCCAACAGCACCAGCGCCGCCGTCCTTCTTTTCATGATCGTATCTATCATCCTCTTCTATATCCATTTTGCCCTGGGCATGGCGGCCGCCATTCTTTTCGGCAAAGCCATGATTGTGGAGCAGGACAAAAAGGGCAACAAGCTGCCCATTTCCCTCATTGCGGCCGCCGGCGGCTTCTGCATCGTATTCCAGGCCGGCCCCACCGCCAGCGCCCCCCTTACCGTCTCCTCCGCCGGGCACTTCATGGAGGAGGCCATCGGCATAATCCCCCTGACCGAAACCAGCATGGCCCTCCCCGTTATCCTGATGAACGTGGTCATGGCGGCCATCTTCATCCTGGTGTTTCCCCGGCTGGCCGGCAAGCTGTCATTGGGCGAGCGGGACGAGGCCGACCAGGAGGTCCTGGCCCGGTTCCAGGCCGACGTAGCCGCCGTCCAGGCCGATGAAGCCCCCTCCATGTCCAACTTTGCCGAGTGGATGGACAACTTCTGGGGCTTCCAGGTGTTCATCGGGGTCTGCGGGCTGGTCATGGTCATAATCAGCATTGTCAAAGGCGGCTTGACCCAGTTGGGGTTTGGCTCTGTAAATATGCTGTTTTTCATGCTGGCCCTGATTCTGCACCGCACCCCCGCCAATCTGACCAAGGCCGCCCGCGAGGGCATCACCAGCGTCAGCGGCGTGGTATTGCAGTTCCCCTTCTACGCCGGCATTTTCGGCATTCTGTCCTACAGCGGCCTGGGCGTGGTCATCACCGGCTTCTTCACCTCCATCGCCAGCGGCCGGCTCTTCACCGCCGTAGTGCTCTGGTTCTCCGGCCTGCTCAACATGCTGGTGCCCTCCGGCGGCTCCCAGTTCATTGTGGAGGCGCCCTATATCATCCCCGCCGGCATGGAGCTGGGTGTTGATCCGGCCAAAATTGTCAACGCGTTCACCTGCGGCGACCTTCTCACCAACCTGATCCAGCCCTTCTGGGCCATCCCGGTGCTGGGCGCTTACGGCATCAAATTCCGTAAGATCTTCCCCTATTGCCTGGTGGCCTTCGGCATCGCTTTTGTGGTGCTGAGCGGGTTCTTCCTCTTGTTCATGTATTGAGGGCGTGAAACATTCGGGATGGGGGCCCACCCAGGGCCTCCATCCCCTTTTTAAGGAGCTGCATATGAAGAATAAAACATTTTGGGGCCGAAAGCCTGTAATTGGCATCGCGCTGTCCGCCGCCGCGATGCTCCTGTTTGGCCTATTGCAGGTCCCCAGCGGGCTCACCCGCGAGGGGCTCCTTTCGGTAGGCCTATTCCTCAGCGCCATCATCCTCTGGGTCACCGAGGCCTTTCCCATCTGCGTCTCCGCCATCGGCCTTATTGTCCTGATGCCCCTTTTCAACATTATGAGCTACAACGACGCCATGGGCAGGTTTAGCGCGGGCACTGTGCTTTTCATCATGGCCACCGGGGGCATTACCATCACCCTGACCCGCACAACCATCCCCCTGCGGATCACCGCCAATATCCTGCGGCTCACAAAGGGGGACGCGCGGCTCATTATCCTGGGCTTTTCGCTGGCAGGGGCGCTGCTTTCAGGTATCATGAGCAGTCTGGCCACCTGCGCGCTGTTTTTCGGCATTGTGAACACCATGCTGAAAACCGCCGGCTGTGAGCCCGGCCAGTCCCAGCTTGGCAAAGCGCTGATGATTGCCCTGCCCGTGTGCTGCGGCATCGGCGGCTTCCTCACCCCCGCCGGAACCCCGGGCAATATTTTGATGATGGAGCTGATGGAGGGCTACGGCATTCACATGACCTTCGCGCAGTGGACCGCCATCGGTATGCCCATCGGCCTTTTGGCCGTCCTGGCGGCTGCCCTGTGGCTGCCGGTGGTCTTTCGCCCTGAAGGCGTATCCCCCCAGTCCAAGGACGCCATCTTCCAGCAGTACGACAAGCTGGGCCAGTGGACGGCCTGCGAGAAAAAAACAGTGGCTGTTATTCTCGGTATGCTGGCGTGCTGGTTCGCCGGGAGCTGGGTCCCTTTCCTGAACACCACCACCGTGGCCGTGCTGGGTATGGTGGCCATGTTCCTGCCCGGCGTGGACCTGATAGACTGGAAAACCTTCCAGCGGGAAAGCGACTGGAACCTGGTGTTCATTATGGGCACCGCCAGCATCCTGGTCGGCGGCGTCAGCCAGACCGGCGCAATGGAGTGGCTGGTCGCCCGGGCCTTCGCCGGGCTGGGCAGTCTGCCCTCGGCGCTTATGTGGATTCTGATCTCCGCCTTGGTTTGCATACTCCGGGCCTTTATCCCTACCACCACCGCCGTCATCGCCCTGTTTGCCCCCATGCTCTATTCAATCGCTTCCATGACAGGGGCCAATCCGGCGGCCATGCTGATGATCCCGGCATTTTGGGCGCCGGCGGCTATGCTCATGCTCTACACCGAGCCCATTTTCCTCATTACCTTTGGCGAGGGATACTATACCGAGGGGGATCTGTTGAAATTCGGCTGGCTCCCCTCGCTGGCTATGGCGGTGGTTACCGCTTTGGCTTTCCCTGCCCTGCTCTCCGCTTTGGGCTTCTAAGAGCCTGTTTAAAATCTCTTAAAACGCCATTTGCCAGATCTTTTCCCGCCATACTTCGTTGGGATTTCTTGAAATAAACACAATTATTCCTGCGAAATCCCGCCTCGCCTGACGGGAAAATCTCTTGTCAGCTGGCATTTTCGAGATATTAAACAGGCTCTAAGGCCGATGAGCGCAAATGTCCGGCTGATCCTGCACCACATTTTTATCCCTCTGGGATGTGCAAGAGGACGGCCCCCGCCCGCCGGGGCCGTCCTCTTGTGTTCAGCCGGAAGCTGTACCAATAGGGGGCGTCAAAAATTTTTAGATATTAGGAGTTGCAATCCTCCAGGATTTACAACAGGCGGGTCAAGCGCACCGGCTGTCCTGCGTGCCGGGGGAAGCGGGTATCCCCTCACGCTCCCCCTTCCGGCAGGCCATAGGATACCAGTTTTTCGTAGTTTTTAAAAAACAGGTAATAACCGCCGATGTTGTGCTGTACGTCGTCAATCCGAACCCGGTATCCGTCGTGCCGCACCATAAACGTGTTCAAAATCCGCTTCGGATTCTTCATGTACATGGCATATTCAGGATAAAAATACCCGTTCAGCTGCCGGTTCGCCCGGGTGGAAATGGTCTCCAGGAACATCTGCAGGTCAAAATCATCAACGGCAATTCCATGCTCCACAGCCCGGTCGTATACCTCAAACGTGGCCATCAGCATCTCCAGATAGGTGTGGTAGGTCGTGTCCCGCTCATAGATTACCTGTAGATTCTTTTGGGCGTTTGCCAGGGCAAAGGCATAATATTCCTCGTTATCCGTGATATGCTTGGTGATCTCATTCATGCTGTACGCCACCCAGTGGTCTTTGTGCCGGGTGTAATCCGCCTCAATAAAGTGGGCCACGGCGCTTTTCGCGGCCTCCAGCCAGACCGGTTCTCCGGTAAGGCTGTACAAGCGGCACAGGGCAAAGGTGGCCTCGCCGTCGTAGTAGACGATGCGGTACTCCTCCTTGCGGGTGAAGTCGCCGTTTAAAACATGATAATATTCGCCGGAATCCTGATCCAACATGGACAGAATCCCCCTGCCCAGCGCGCGGCAGACATCCCTGTAATTTTCATTTTGAAATACGTCCATGTACTCGGTCAGCGCCACCACCGCCACGCCGCAGCCCCCCAGCTTGATCTCGTCGGACCTTTCCTCGTAGATGTAAGCCCGGCCCTGGGAGTCGTAGACGGCATAGTCAAGCATGAAGCCGATGGCCCGCTCAATTTTCTCCGCCAGCTCCCCGTCCGGCGCCAGCCGGTAGCGGCAGACCAGCGACCATAGAGTGCTGGCATGGCGGACTATGTTGTAATTGTCGATGTCGTTGTCAAAGCGGGGATACATCCCATAGATGAAGGAGCCGTCCTCCTGCACCTGGTCCTCCAAAAACGCGGAGGCATTCATGATAAGCTCTTTGGCATAGTCGGCGTCAACCGTCACCGAGCGCCGCCCGTAGTCCAGCCCATCGGCGTTCAGCGCCCAAACGGCGCTGTTTTCGTCGCATAGCCAGCCCTTGCATTGAAACAGGGTATACGCATCCGGCAAACGCTCCACCGGCGTCCGGCCCGCCTTTTTCAGATAGGTATTCAGGTACGAAAAATCCAGCCCGCCGTTTTCGTAGTCATAGATTTTCGCCCCGTTCAGCTCTGCCTCCAGCAGCGCGGTCTCGTACCTGGCGTCAAGGGCGATGCCATAGCGGAAAAACTCGCTGCGCGCCCGCAAAACCTCCTTATTCAGCTCCGCCGCATCCAGAATCCGGGAGGTATACACTATGTCGGCCTTGACCCATACCGGATCATAATTGCCGCCGTCCAAAAACGCTTCCGCCTTCTCCCCCACGACGTCCCACGCGGAGCGCAGGCTGGCCCCCGTCGCGCAAAGCACACTGGCCCGTTCCTCCGTGTTGCTCAGGGAGAGAAACACGGCGTATCCGGCCTGCCCGCCGGCCGGGCTTTTGCCAAGGTCCGTCCCGTCCCGGAAAACCTCGGCCTCCAGCAGAGCCAGCTTCTCCCGGCATATGGCCACGTTCGGCGCCGTCCGCTCGCGGAAGACGGCGAACAGGCAGATTGCCGCGATCAGGAGCGCCCCCGCCCCGCCTAAAAGGAACGGCAGCCCAATCCGTTTTTTCGGCGGGGTGCTTTTGCCGGACTTTTTCTTTCGTTTGCTCATGGCATCTCTCTCCATTTCAGAACTCTGATAAAATGTGCGGCCCGGGAGACCGGGCCGCACTTGCGTTATGGGTGGAACCACTGCTGGGATTTACGCAGAATTACGCCGCGGCATCCAGTTCCAGGCCGAAGAACTCGGCCAGCACCTCGTCGGCATTGTCCAGAATCTCCTCCGCCACTTTGTCCGCCATGGCGCTCAGTTCAGGCATCTCAATGCCCGCGTATTGGGCGTAGCGCTCCAGGAACGCCCGGGCCTGCGCCACGGTAATCAGATCGTCGGGGGCAAACTCGTTGTTGGCGGTTCCCTTGGCAATGCCGTTGGCCTGGGCCCAACCGATGGCCTGGGAGTATTCGTGATCCTCGCCCACGTCATCAAAGGTGGACGCCTCGCCCTCGGGGCTGCCGGCCTGGACGTAGAGGTAATTCACGAACTCCGCCCGGGTCATCAGCCCGGCCAGGGGCACATCCACGTCGTCAATCTCGACCTCATCGTCCCCGCCAACCAGACCGCCCAGGGGGATGTCGGGATCGTAAATGATCGGATAGTTATAATCGCCGTCAGTATCACCGTCGGCATCACCGTCGGCATCGCCATCAGCATCACCGTCAGCGTCGCCATCGGCATCACCGTCAGCGTCGCCATCGGCATCAC
>ERZ779632.141-NODE-141-length-47048-cov-20.780265_pt1 | contig 47048 bp, 38 predicted proteins | sample MGYA00514194_ERZ779632 | MGnify/ENA primary metagenome ERZ779632 (study PRJEB29562, sample SAMEA4376704) | mouse gut metagenome | isolation source: Cecum | study: EMG produced TPA metagenomics assembly of the A DSS colitis mouse model was used to assess the... | reverse complement strand
CCCCCGGCAGCCAGATCAGCGAGAACGAGCTGGCCGCCGAGATGGGCCTGTCCCGCACCCCCGTGCGGGAGGCCCTCATCGAACTGTCCAAGGTGAAAATCGTGGACATACAGCCCCAGAAAAAGAGCACCATCCCCCTCATCGACTACGACATGGTGGACGAGTCCCGCTTTATGCGCAGCCTTCTGGAGTGCGCCGTGGTGGAGCTGGACTGCGAAATGGCCACCTCCCTGGATCTGGAGCGGCTGAACCAGAATATCCGCCTCCAGGACCTTTACCAGGACAATTTCTATTCCGGCCAGCTTTTGGAGTTGGACAACCAATTCCACGGCATCCTGTTTGAGATCGCCAAAAAGCCCCAGATTTACGCGCTGATGCAGAATATCTCCATCCACTTTGACCGGGTGCGCAGCATGGCCCTGTCCTCGGTCAAAAACCTGAAGATCATCCAGGACCACAAGCAGATCACCGCCGCCATCGCCCGCCGGGACCCCAAATCCGCCCGCATTTTGATGGAGGAGCACCTCAACCGCTACAAGATCGACGCGGCCGCCATCCGGGCCGCCTATCCCCAGTACTTCAAATAACCGCCGTGAGGAGGTCAACCTATGTTCACCAAGCAGGACCAACGCTGGGTTTTTCACAAGGACACCCTGGCCCAGGACGCCGGCCCGGGCGTCACCCGCCGGGTGCTGGCCTTTAACAGCCAGCTCATGTGCGTGGAAAACCGCTTCGAGCAGGGCGCCGTGGGCCCCGCCCACAGCCACCCCCACACCCAGATCACCTATGTGGCCAGCGGCCGCTTCTCCTTCACCATCGGCGGGGAGACCCACGAGGTCGGCCCCGGGGACACCCTGCTGAAAACCGACGGCGTGATCCACGGCTGCGCCTGCCTGGAGGCGGGCGTACTGTTGGACATCTTCAACCCCATGCGGGAGGATTTCCTCCCCCAGGAGTAACAAACAAGCCCGCGTAAGCAAGAGACAGGAGGCCGCCCGGCCTCCTGTCTCTTGCTTATATGGACTTGGGCCCCGGTACGCGCCGCCCGCTCACCCTTCCAGCTCCCGGACTATCTCCTCCAGGTTGTCCCGGTCCACCCTGCGGTAGGGCAGCCATACATAGTGGCCTTCCTGGAGCTCCACAACCCCGCCCGGGTCTCTGCCGTCCGCCAGGGCCAGGGCCAGATCCACCATGGCCTGAGCCTGCCCCCGGGCGTCGTTGAGCACGGTGCCGTACAAATCACCCGCAGCCACCGCCTCCCGGGCGGGGGCGGTGGCGTCCACCCCCACCACCAGGGGCATGGGGCCGCCCCACTCCCGCAGCGCGTCGATGGCCCCCAGCGCCATGTCGTCGTTGTTGGAGAACACCACCTCAATCCGCTCCCCGTACTCCTTGATCCACTGGTTCATCCGGGCTGCCCCCTGGCCCCGGTTCCAGTTGGCCGGGGCGTTGGCCAGCTTTTCCACCTCAATACCCGCCCCGGTCACCGCCTCAATGGAGTATTCCGTGCGCAGCAGGCTGTCCTGGTGGCCCGGCTCCCCCTCCAGCATCACGTATTGGAGCACGCCGTCCCCGTTGCGGTCCAACCCCTCCTCCTTCCACGCCTGGGCCACCAGCTCGCCCTGGAGCCGTCCGCTCTCCTCCGCGCTGGCCCCCACATAGAACACCCTTCCCCGGTAATTGATATCCTCCGCCACCGGCTGGCGGTTGAAGAAGACCAGCGGCACACCCGCCTCCTGCGCCTTGTCCACAATGACCGCCGCCGCCGTGCGGTCCACGATGTTGACGAACAGCACGTCGCACCCCCGTTCCAGCAGGCGGTCCACCTGGCCCATCTGGGCGGTCTGGTTGTTGGCCGCGTCCATCACGGACAGGTTGATCCTCTGGCCCCGCTCCACCTCCGCCTCCTGTACCAGCCGCTCCAGGTCCTGGGTGAGGGAGGCAATGAAGGTGTCGTCCTGGGCGTAGAGGATCACACCCCACCGAAGGGTATCGGTGTCCTCCCCTCCCTGGGCGCACCCCCCCGCCCCCAGCAGCACGGCCAGCGCCAGTCCCAGGGCGGCCGTCCGCTCAAGAAACCGGGAACAGCAGCTTCTGATATTTCGGCTCATAGATATCCTCCCCCCGCAGAATGAAAAAGGGCAGCGGGTCGGCCTGGCGCTGCGTCCCCCGGGCCAGCGCCGCCGCCCCCTCCACCGCCAGGTAGCCCGCGGCAAAGTCGCTCCAGGCCGCGGCGGCGGTCACCGTGCCACGCTCCAGCCCGGCGGCCACATTGGCCGTCACCCCCGCGCCGTACAGGGGTACGTCCAGCCCCATGCCCTCCTTCAGCGCCAGCGCCCGCTCGGTCAGCGCGGGCTCAAAGACCATCACAGCGGCCCACTCTCCGTCCAGCAGCCCTTCCAGCTGCCCCTCTTCCTCCAACCGAACCTCCAGCCCCGCCTCCTCCAGCGCCTGCCGGGCGCCCCGGACCCGCTGGGTCACTCCCGTACTGTCCGGCGAGGCGTTTGCCAGCAGCACCGGCCCCCGGCATCCGTCGTCCAACGCCGCCTGGGCCAGCGCCCGGCCCAGCGCCCCGTTGTCCGGCGCCACCGTCTGGGGCGCCCCGTCCACGGCCGACTCCAGGCTCACCACCGGGCAGCCCAGCTCCCCCTGAATAAGGGCCAGCCCCAGCTCCACCGGGTCCGCCGGCACCACCACCAGGGCGTCCGCCTTCTGCTCCGCCTCCCGGCGCACAACGCTGAGCTGTCCCTGGGCGTCGTTTGCCTGGGCCAGGGTGAGCACGCGCAGCTCCGCCCCCAGCTCTCCGGCGGCCTGCTCCATCCCCAGCCGGGCGGTGGCCCATAATGTGCTGTCCGCCTCCCGGAGCACCACCGAGATCTCCAGCGGCTCCACCGCCTTGCGGCCCTCCGCCTGCCTCGGCAGCAAAATAGTGAGCAGCACCGCCGCCCCCAGCGCCACCAGGATGGCCAGCTGGATCAGTGCCTGTCTGCTGTTTTTCATGGCCATTCCCCCCTACTGGTACCGGGCCGCCGCCCCTTCATCCAGAACAGGCAGGCGCACCCGCACGGTGGTCCCCTCGTCCGGCTCACTGAAAATGGTCAGGCCATACCCCTCCCCGAAGGTGAGGCATACCCGCCGGTGGACATTCCGCACCCCGATGCCCGAACCGCTGCCGCCGGACTCCGGCCCGTGTTCCTCCAACAGGCAGGCCGCCTTTTCCGGCGGCATCCCCACCCCGTTGTCCATCACATCAATCACCAGGTCGTCCCCCTCCCGGTAGGCGTCCACCCGGATCAGCCCGTCCTCCTCCGCCCCGGCCATGCCGTGGTAAATGGCGTTTTCCAGCAGCGGCTGGACGGTGAGCTTCAAGGTATACAGCCCCTGCGTCCCCGGCCGGGCCTCCACCTGGGCGTCAAACCGGTTCCGGTAGCGGATCTGCTGGATGTTCAGGTAGTGGCGGGCGTGCTCCAGCTCGTCGGCCAGGGGGATCATCCGCCTGCCGCCGCTCAAGGAGATACGGAACAGCCGCGCCAGCGACGTGACCATCTGCACCGCCTCCTGGGTGCGTCCGCACTCCGTCATCCAGATGACGGAATCCAGGGTATTGTATAGAAAATGGGGGTTGATCTGGGAGTGGAGCACCTCCAGCTCGCTGCGGCGCTTCTGCTCCTCCTGCTCGATGATGTCGTCCATCAGGTGGCGCAGGGTGGACACCATGGAGCGGATGGACCGGCTGAGCCGCTGCACCTCGTAGCAGCCGCCCTCCACGTCCACCTCCACAGTCTCCCCGCCTGCCTCCAACTCCTTCACCGCCTGGTCCAGGCGGCGGATGGGGTCGGCGATGTATGCGGACACCCGGAAGTTGAGGAAGGCCATCAGGAAGGCGGAGAACAGCAGCAGGGACAGCCCAAAGAGCAATACCGAGTCCGTCTCCCCCCACAGCGGGGCACTGGGCGCAACCCCCACCAGCTTCCAGCCGGTGTACCCCACCGTCTTGACCGTCACCTCCCGGGCCTTCCCCTGGAAGCTCTCCTCGTGGGTGCCGTCGGAGTAGCCCGCCGCCGCCACGTTGTTCTCCTCCAGCAGCCCCGCGTAGATGAGCTGCTGCCTGGGGTGATAGATCAGCTCCCCCTCCCGGCTGACCAGATATACGTACCCGCCGTTGGGCAGCTCCACCTCCCGGCACACCTGGGCGATGCCGTTGAAGCTCATGTCCACCAGCAGTACGCCGCTCTCGGTGTCCCCGCCCCGGGTGAGCTGCACCTGACGGCTGAGGGACACCACCCAGCGGTAGCGGTAATCCGGGTCATCAAACAGCTCCTGGATGTGGGGGGTGGAAAAGTGGAGGTTTTCCATCCGTTCCGCCGCCGCCCGGAACCAGCGGCTCTGGCTGGGCTCCGCCGACGCCTTCATGCCCGACAGCGGAGCCGCCTCCACCAGCCTCCCCGCCGCGTCGAACAGGGCGATGGACACCAGCGCGTCCCGGTTCTCCTCATAGAGCAGCCCCATCTCCTCATCCAGGGTGTCCGAGGCCAGGTCGGTATTCTTGATGACCCGGTAATACATGGTGTCGGACACCCGCATCATCCGGCGCAGATAGCTGTCCAGGTTCAGGTTCACCTGGGCCAGCACCCGCCGGGTGGCCTGCTGGCTCAGGTTCCGGGCGGAGTCGGAAAAGCGCAGCAGCAGGCTGCCTCCCATGAAAACCACGCCCACCAGGGCCACGGCGGTAAACGAGAGGGAGAGCACCATTTGTATGCTCATCCCCTGGTACCGCTTCACCACCCTGCCCGCCAGGCCCTTGAGCAGCCCGCGCATATCCGCTCCCCCTCTCCCCGTCCGTCATCCCTGCCGTTCCCCCGCCCGGTATTTGGACGGTGAAACGCCGAAGTGCCGTTTGAACACATAGCTGAAATAGTTTGGGTCCGCATATCCCGCCCGCTCCGCGATGAGGTAGGTCTTTTCATCGGTGTCCCGGAGCATTTGGGCCGCGTGATCCATGCGCAGGTCGGTGACATAGGCCGTAAAGCTCTTCTGGGTCTCCCGCTTGAACAACGTGGAAAAATAGGCGGGGGACAGGTGGAGGTGGGCGCACAGCGTCTCCACGCTCAGGCCGCTGTCGGCGTAGTGTTCCTCAATAAAGCTCTTGGCCCGCTCCACCGTTTTCCACGCGGAATCGCTGCGCTGGCGGCCCAGCCGCTCCCACAGCTTGAGCCCGCGCTCCAGCAGCCACCCTTCCGCCTCGTCCAGGCTGCCGAAGCCCGTGATGTCCACCGTTCCGGCAAAGCCGGGGCCGAACACCTCCTCCAGCTCCACGCCGCTGGCCTGGGCCAGCTGGGTCAGCGCCCGGAGAACTTCCAAAAAGAACATGCAGCTCTGGGGCAGGGACAGCCGCCGTTCCCGCGCCCGGTCCACCTGGCGGTGGATCAGCCTGGCCACCTCTTCCCTTCCCCCCAGCTTGACGGCTGCGGCCAGCGCCCGCCGGTCCTCCTCCCCCAAGGCAAGCCCGGCGGAGCGGTCCGGCTCCAGATCCCCGATATACAGCACCTGGGCGCCCCCCATCAGCACCCGGTAATCCGCCGCCGCGGCCGCCCCCTCCGCCGACTGGTGGAGGCGCTCCGGTCCCCGGCAGGGGCGGCCCACCCCGGCGAACAGCGTCAGCCCCAGCAGGCTGGCCGCCAGCCTGCACAGCCGCCCCAGCTCTTCAATGAGGGGGTAGACCTGCTCCTCCCCCTCCAGGCGGAAGAGCAGGGCGGCGGTGTCGTTATACAGCACCGTGTGCAGCGTACACCCGGGCAGGGCGAAATGGCCCTGGAAGAAGGACTGGATGGAGGGCAGCAGCAGCTCGTCACAGCCCCCCTCCCCATCTTGGCCGGAGACATCCGCCGACATCAGCGCCGCCGCCCACCAGCCGCCGGGCAGCTCGAGCTCATACCGCGCCGCCCGGTCCCGCACCTGTCCGGCGGGGATGCGCCCGTCCAGCAGCCGGGTGAAAAACAGCTCCCGCAGGATGGGCAGGCTGTCCTCATACCGGCGGCGGAGAGCCTCCATATCCCGGCGCTCCAGCCGCTCCTGGTCCAGCTGCGCGCGCAGCCGCCCCAGCACCTCCCCCAGCTCCGGGGCGTTGATGGGCTTCAGGATATACTCATAGACGTTCATCCCCACCGCCTGACGGGCATACTCGAAGTCGTCAAACCCGGAAAACACCACCATTTTGGACGCGGGCAGCATCTGCCGCAGCCTCCGGCACAGCTCCAGCCCATCCATATAGGGCATTTTGATGTCGGTGAGCACCACGTCCGGCCTCACCTGTTCCGCCAGCTCCAGCGCGTCCATGCCGTTTGCCGCCGCGCCGCACAGCTCAAAGCCCAGCCCCTCCCAGCCGATTTTCCGGCGGATACCCTCCCGGATCTCCTCCTCGTCGTCCACCAGCAGCACTCGGTACAGTTCCATCCCGCGCCTCCCTCCGCCGCCCGGAGGGCAGCGTTTATCCTTTCCCCATGGGGGAAAGGGACCGGCGCCGCGGCGCCGGTCCCTGTTGCGTTGTCCTATAGGATTCCTCTTGCCTTGAGCACGCCTGCCGCCACCACAATCACCAGGGCGGCCACGCACAGCCAGATAAAGATGTCCAGGTATCTCACCGGCACCCTCCGAAAGTGCTCGTACACGCGCTCAAGGGCATTGAGCTGGCCGGAGTCGGGGCGCTGGGGCCCGTTTTGCTCCGAACCCTGGTCCAGCCCCTGGTTTTCCCTCTCGTTCCGCCGGTCCATCTTACTTCTTGGCCAGGTACTTGCGCAGGTCGAGGGCCACAGCGATGATGATGACCAGGCCCTGGGCCACAAAGGTGTAGGCCGGGTCCACGCCCAGGAATTGCAGGCAGATCTTCAACGCCTCAAACACCAGCACGCCCACCAGGATGCCGGACACCTTGCCCACGCCGCCGTTGGTGGACACGCCGCCGATGGTACACGCGGCAATGGCCTCCAGCTCATAGCCGAAGCCGGTGGCCGTGGACGCGCCGCCCGCCTTGGCGCCCACCAGGAAACCGCCCAGGCCGTACATGACGGCGGCCAGGATGTAGATGCGGATGAGGGTGGCCGCCACATTGACGCCCGCCACCTGGGCTGCGCTCTCGTTGCCGCCGATGGCGTACATGTACTTGCCGTGCCGGGTTTTATTATACAGGAACCAGAAGAAAATGCCAACAATCACCGCAAAAATTGCCAGGTACGGGATCTCCCGGACGCCGGGGATGGGGTCGAAGGGCTTCATATCCCCAATGGCGAAGTCGCGCAGGCGGCCGCTGGCCACGCCCCGGTAGGTATCCTTATAGCCGCCCATGGGCTGGTTGCCGGTGATGATGGAGCACAGGCCGTACACGATGGTCTGCATACCCAGAGTGGCGATGAAGGGGGGAACCTTCAGGAAGGCCACCACGCAGCCGTTCACCGCGCCGAACAGCGCCATGATCGCCATGACGATGAGCATGGCCACGCCCCAGGGGATGTCGGGCAGCCAGGGCAGCATCCGGGCGGAGTAGTCCAGCTGCTGGAGCAGCATGGCGGCCAGGCAGGCGGCCAGACCCACCTGCCGGCCCGCAGACAGGTCGGTGCCCTTGGTAATCAGGCAGCCGGATACGCCGCAGGCGATGATAAACCGGGGGGACATGTTGACCACCAGGTTGCTGAAGTTGCCAAAGGTCAGGAAGGTGTTCTGCCCCCGGGTCCACCAAGTCCACGACGCGGTGAACACGGCCAGCAGGAAGATCAGAATGATGATGGCGTTATTGGAAAGGAATTTCGTCACGCTTTTGACGCCCAGTTTTTTATCCATGGTTCTCTCTCCTCTCGCTTATTCAAATTGGGTGGCCAGGGCCATGATGTTCTCCTGATTGGCCTCCTTGCCGTCGATGAAGCCGGTGACCCGCCCGTCGCACATGACCATCACGCGGTCGGACATGCCGATCAGCTCGCCCATTTCGGAGGAGATCATGATGACGCTCTTGCCCTGCCTGGCCAGCTCCGCGATGATGCAGTATATCTCATACTTTGCGCCCACGTCTATGCCCCGGGTGGGTTCGTCCAGAATAAAGACTTCCGGGTCGTTGGCCAGCCAGCGGCTGATGAGCACCTTCTGCTGGTTGCCGCCGGAGAGAGACTGGATCAGCGTCTTGGAGGAGGGGGTTTTGATGGACAGCTTGGCCACGTTGTCCTGCACCAGCTGCTCGATCTTCTTGTCGTCCAGCATGATGCCGCCGATGAGGTATTGCTTCAGGGAGGCAATGGACACATTGTCCGCTATGGACAGCACCCCCAGGATGCCGGTGGCCCGGCGGTCCTCGGTGAGCATGGCGATTCCGTTGTCGATGGCCTGCTTGGGCTGGTTGATCTTCAGCTCCTCGCCCTTGTAGGTTATCTTGCCCGTATCGTGGCAGCGCAGGCCGAACAGGCCCTCCATCAGCTCGGTGCGCTGGGCCCCCACCAGGCCGGCCACACCCAAAATCTCCCCCTTGCGCACGTTGAAGCTCACGTGCCGGAAGCTCTTGGGGTTGATGGAGGTGAAGTCCTCCACCTCGAACACCACCTCCCCGGGCACGTTCTGCCGCTGGGGATAGAGGTTGGACAGCTCCCGGCCCACCATTTTGGTAATGATGAAATCGGTGGTCAGCGATTTGGCCTCCCAGGTGCCGATGTACTGGCCGTCCCGCATGATGGTGACCTCGTCGCTGATGCGCAGGATCTCATCCATCTTGTGGGAGATATACACGATGGACACGCCCTTGCCGCGCAGCTCGTTTACAATGGTAAACAGCGCCTCCACCTCCCGGGCCGTCAGGGAGGAGGTGGGCTCGTCAAGGATGAGCACCTTACAGTCGGCGGACACCGCCTTGGCGATCTCCACCAGCTGCATCTGGGATACGCTCAGGCTGCCCAGCTTGGCCCTGGGGTTGAAGTCCAGGTGGACTTCCTCCAGCACCTTGGCCGCATCCTCATACATTTTCTCGTGGTCGATGGTCACCACGGGGCCGAACCGCTTGACTGGGTAGCGGCCCACGTAGATGTTCTCGCCAATACTGCGCTCAGGGATAGGCTGGAGCTCCTGGTGCACCATGGCGATCCCCTTGTTCAACGCGTCCAGGGGGCCGTTGATCTTCACCGGTTCCCCCTCGTAGAACATCTCCCCCTCGTCCATATGGTAGATGCCGAACATGCACTTCATCAGCGTGGATTTGCCCGCGCCGTTCTCCCCCATCAGGGCATGGACGGTGCCCGGGCGAAGCTTGAGCTGGGCGTGGTCCAGCGCCTTGACGCCGGGGAAGGTTTTCACCACGCCGCGCATTTCCAAACGATAATCAGACAATTTTCGGTCCCCCCTTGTGATGACAGGAACGGGTGCGTGCGCACACGCGCACGCACCCGTCTGAAAGCTCTGCGGTTGTCCTGCGTCAGATTACTTGAAGTCCTTCACGTTGTCGGGCGTCACCTTCACGTAGTCCACGTACACGCTCTGCTCGCCGGAGGCATAGGTCTTGCCGCCCAGCAGCTCTTCCATGCACTCCACAGCCTTGGTGGCCTGGCCCTTGGCGTCGTTGAGCACGGTGCCGGTCATGTTGCCCTGCTCCACCTCGTTCAGGGCCGCGTCCAGCGCGTCCACGCCCACCAGATAGATGTCCTTGTTCACCGTGCGGCCAGCGGCCTGGATGGACTGCAGGGCGCCGATGGCCATGTCGTCGTTGTTGCAGAACACGACCTCAATCTGGTCGCCGAACTTCGCCAGGTCGTTCTGGGCGATCTCCTGGCCCTTGTTGCGGTCCCAGTCGCCGCGCTGGAGGTCCAGCTCCTCCACCTCAATGCCCGCGTCCTTCAGCGCCTTGACGGAGTACTCGGTGCGGAGCTGGGCGTCGATGTTCTCGGGGTCGCCCTGGATCATGATGTAGGATACCTTGCCGTCGCCGTTGATGTCGCCCTTGTTGGGGGTGTCCAGAATCAGCTCGCCCTGGAAGGTGCCGGACTGGGCGGCGTCGCAGCCCACGTACACCAGCTTGTCGTAGGCGGACATCTGCTCGGCGGTGGGCTCACGGTTGATGAGCACGGTGGGGATGTTGGCGTTCTTCACCTTGTCGATGATGGAGTCCGCCGCGGAGGTCATGACGGGGTTGATGATGAGGGCCTTCACGCCCTGGGTGATAAAGGTGTCGATCTGCTCGTTCTGCTTGTTCTGGTCGTTGTTGCCGTCCACCACGGAGACCTTGTAGCCCTTGGACTTCAGGATCTCTTCCAGGTTGTTCCGATAGGTGGTCATAAAGGCGTCGTCAAACTTGTAAATGCACACGCCGATGGTGCCCTTGTCGCCGTCGGCGCCGCCCTTGTTGTCGTCGGCGGGCTTGCCGGCGCAGCCGGCGAACAGCGCCATGACCATAATGGCGGAGAGAAGGAGCGCAATGATCTTTTTCATCCTAAAATTCCTCCTGTTTCAAAGTTGGGCGCCGTGCCCGCCCTCCTCTGGGCGGCCTGCCGCGCCGTTTGAATTCTGCCGGCAGCTTCCCCTGACGGCACACCTATTTTCTTCCTTTTCTTTTAAAAAGTCGATAGAAAATTCTTTGCACATCTATGAAAAAACTTCGCTCTTCCCCCACTCCTTAATCCCAAAGCATAAACCGGCCCCTCCCTTCCGCTAGCGCGGAAGGGAGGGGCCGGTCATAATTTCATTTCCTCACAGCAGGCCGAACAGCCAGCACGCCAGCAGGGACAGCCCGATGAGCACCAGCAGGCAGGGCAGGACAATTACCACATAGGCGGTGAGCACCATGACAAGCCGCTCCCGGAAGCTGACGTGAAGCCCGTCCCGTTCCTCCTCCGAGGGCTGCTTTTCCTCCTGCTCGCCGGCATATTTTTTCAGACGCCTCCAGATCATTCCCGGCCTCGCAGATTATTCCGCCGCCTCGGCGGAGCCACGGCTGGACTTGCGCTCCATCTTGGGCAGCTCAAAGAGGTAATTGCCCTGGGCATCCAGCTTGGGCTGGGGGAAGTGGCAGGCCAGGAAGTGGCCCGGCTCAATTTCTTGCAGGGGGGGCGGCACCCGCTTGCACTTGTCGCAGGCCATATAACAACGGGTGTGGAACTTGCAGCCGGAGGGGGGCCTGATGGGGCTGGGGATATTGCCCTCCAGCAGAATGCGCTCCTTCTCCAGGCTCTCCGGGTCGGTGGTGGGGATGGAGGAGAGCAGCGCCACCGTGTAGGGGTGCCTGGGATCCTTGAAGATGGTCTCAGCGTCGGCCAGCTCCACAATGTTGCCCAGGTACATCACACAGATCCGGTCGGAGATATAGCGCACCACCGACAGGTCGTGGGAGATGAACATATAGGTTAGGTTCTGCTTCTCCTTCAGCTCCTGGAGCAGGTTGATGATCTGGGACTGGATGGACACGTCCAGGGCGGACACGCACTCGTCGCACACGATGAACTTGGGCTTCACCACCAGGGCCCGGGCGATGGCCACGCGCTGGCGCTGGCCGCCGGAGAACTGGTGTGGATAGCGGTTGACCATATAGTCCTGGAGGCCGCACTCGTCCATGGTGGACAGGATATGCTCTTCCATCTGCTTGGAGCCCTTGCGGTAGAAATTATGGGTGAGCAGGCCCTCCTCAATGATCTGGCCGATGGTCATCCGGGGGTTCAGGCTGGAATAGGGGTCCTGGAAGATGATCTGCAAATCCTTGCGCAGCAGGCGCATCTCGCTGTACTGCAGGCGGGCCAGGTCGATGCCGCTGTCCCGCATGGCCTCGTATTTGGAAAACTCCGGGTCGGCCGCGTTCCGGGCGCGCAGGTCGTCCAGCTCCCTCTGGCAGGCGGCGGTGCTTCGGTCATAGACGGCGATCTGGCTGTCCAGCTCGTCCAGCTTGGCCTTCAGCCCGGCGGCTTTCCCGCTGTCTCCCTTGCCCACGCTCAGCTCATACTCCGCGTTGATATCCGTCCGCTTTTCCAGCAGCTTGTTGCGCTTCACGTTCTCATAATAGACCTTTTCCATCAGCTCCCGGCCCTTGCCACCCTCGTCCTTGGCAAAAAAGCCGCCCAGGATGGTGACGATGTGCATCAGGCAGGTCTGCTCGTCGCACAGGGCCAGGTTGCGCTCCTGGAGCAGGTAGAAGTCCGCGTTCTCCTCACCGCCCGCGTCCATCACCTTTTTGCTCAGCTCGGCGGCCTTCTCACTGGCCTTTTCCAGCCTGGCCTTGTAGCGGTCCAGGTGGTGCAGGGTGTCGATCACGTACTTGGGGGTGGTGGAATCCAGGGTGGCGCCGTAGTACATGGTGGTGCCGGCGGTCTGGGGGTAGAGCTGGAGGAGCACGCGGCCCAGGGTGGACTTGCCGCAGCCGCTCTCGCCCACCACGCCCACGGTCTCGCCCTCGTAGATGTCAATGGAGATGTCCTCGTTGGCCCGGACGTACAGCTGCTCCTTCTGGAAGATGGAGCTCTTGGCCACGGGGAAGTATTTTTTCAGATTACTGATGGACAGTAATTTTTTTGTGCTCTTCACTGCGCCTCACCTCCTTTTCGGGATAGAAGCAGCGGATGAGCTGGCCGCCGCCCACATCTTCCAGGCCGGGCTCCTCCTCAATACACTTCTGCGTGCAGTATTTGCACCGCGGGGCGAACTTACACCCCTTGGGCAGATCCAGCGGGTGGGGCACAGCCCCGGGGATGGGCTCGATCCGGGTGTGGATGGCATCCAGCCGGGGAATGGAGAACATCAGCCCCTCGGTGTAGGGGTGGCTCATGGCGCAGTCGGCAAAGATAAGCCGGGCGCTGGCCTTTTCCACCACCTGCCCGCAGTACATAACCGCCACATCGTCCGCCATCTCATTGATGACGCCCAGGTCATGGGTGATGAAGATGATGGAGGTGCCGTTCTCCTCCTGGAGCTCGTTCATCAGGCGGAGGATCTGGGCCTGGATGGTCACGTCCAGGGCGGTGGTGGGCTCGTCGGCAATGAGGATTTTGGGCCGGCAGGCCAGGGCCATGGCGATCATCACACGCTGGCGCATTCCGCCGGACAGCTGGTGGGGGTACTGGTTGAGCACCGCCTCGGGGTTGGGGATCTGCACCGCGCGGAGCATCTCCAGGCTCTTTTCCGCCGCCTGCTTCTTGTTCATGCCCTGGTGGATCATAAAGGGCTCGGACAGCTGGCGCTTGACGGTGAACACCGGGTTCAGGCTGGTCATGGGCTCCTGGAAGATGACGGAAATGGCGTTGCCCCGGATGTGGTACATATCGTCCATGGGCAGCTTGGTCAAGTCCCTGCCCTCAAAGAGGATCTCCCCCGAGTCGATATAGCCGTTGGCGTCCAGCAGGCGCAGGATGCTCATGGCGGACACGGACTTGCCCGAGCCGGACTCGCCCACAATGCCGATTGTCTTGCCCGGCTCCAGGCTGTAGGACACGTCGTTCACCGCCTTGACGGTGCCGTTCCTGGTCCTGAAATAGGTGTGGAGGTTCTTGACCTCAAGGAGCATATCCGCCATTATTTCTCCACCTCCGATTTCGGGTCAAGTACATCGCGCAGGGTGTCGCCGATGGTGTTGATGCAGATGACGACGATGGACAGGAACAGGGCCGGGAACAGCCAGCGCCACCAATAGGACTCGATGACCAGCGCGCTGCGGGAGCCGTTGAGCATATTGCCCCAGGTGGGCCGGGGCAGCTGCACGCCGAAGCCCAGGTAGGACAGCTGGGACTCGGTGAGCATGCAGGTGGCGAAATCCAGGGTGACCGTCACCAAAATAACGGACACAATGTTGGGCAGGATGTGCCAGAAGGCGATGCGCCCCTCCTTTACGCCCATGGACCGGGCGGCGGTGACGAATTCCTTCTCGCGCTCGGCCAGGATCTGGCCGCGGACCAGCCGCGCCAGCCCCGCCCAGCTCAAGACGCCCAGAATAATCATGATGATGAAGATCCGGGTGTCCTCATGGATGTCGGTGGACTGGAAGATGGCCGACAGGCACAAAGCGAAGGGCAGGAAGGGGATGGCGCCCACGATCTCGCACAGGCGCATGAGCAGCATATCCACGATGCCGCCGAAATAGCCGGAGATGCAGCCCACAATGACGCCGATGACGGTGGAGATGATGACGGCCACCGCGCCGATGGTCATGGTCATCTTGCCGCCGTTTACAATGCGGTTGAACACGTCGCGGCCCATCTCATCGGTGCCCATGATATAGCCCTTCAGCCCCCAGCTGTCCACGAATTTCCCGTCCTTGAAGGCGTAGTTCTGGAAGCCGCTGGTGATGACGGTGTCCGCCGCCCCCTCCTGCTTCAGGCTGTCGGGTACATTGCACTGGTTGCGGTAGTTCTGGCCCCAGGCGTATACCCGCCCCTTGTCGGTGAGTAGGGAGAAGTGCCGGGTGCCGCCGCTGACGGCGATGGCGTCCTCATCGTCCATGAGCTGGGGCATGGGGTCCTTCATGCCGGACATGATAATCTCGCCGTCGTCGGTGACCAGGGCCAGGGCGCCGCCGGTGGCGGCAATGTCCACCAGCTTGCGCTCCCCCAGGTACTCAAACAGGTCCATGGTCACGTTTTTGCCGTTCTCGTCCTGGACGGTGACGATATTGTACTTGGTGCTCTTGCCGTAGACAAAATCGCCGAACTCGTCGATGCCGTAGATGCCGTCGTTGGTGAATACGATCTTCTCCAGCTTGCCCACCTGCTTGCCGTGCTTGATGACGGAGGACAGGTTGGTGGCGGCCAGGCCGTCGTTGCCCCAGGCGTAGACGGTGCCGTCCTCCATGAGGATGGCGGTGACCTGGTTGCCGCAGATGAGCTGGCGCACGGCGGAGGCGTCGATGGTGTTATCCCCCATCAGCTCCTCCGGCTGTTTGCGGGCGGACATAATCATGGAGCCGTCATGGCCGTACTGGCCGTTGTCCATTTCGCCCCAGCAGTACACGTGGCCGTCCTCCGAGATGGCCACGCAATGGTCGGAGCCGGCGGCCACATGGATAATTTTGCTGTTCTTCACCGCCTCGGGGATGTTCATCACGTCCCGGGCGGGGTCGCCGGAGGTATTGAAATAGTACCCCCACATGGATACATTGCCCTCGGTGTCCACGCCGATGGTGAAGGTGCCCCGGGAGGAGATGTCCAGCGCGCCGTCCTTCATGCCCTCGGGCAGCTTCATCAGGCTCTGGGTGGGGGCCATGTTGGTGTGCAGCATCTCGCTGCCCGTCTCGGTCAGGTCCACCGGCGCGATGGCCGAGCCGATGAACACGAACAGGAACATCCCCACCAGCACGATCACCGAGCCGGTGGCCAGCGGCTTGCGGAAAAACCGCTTCACCGCCTGCTTGGAGGGGCTGTCGTAGCGGTCGTCCTTCACCTCGCCGTAGGAACCCATAAACATGCGCTTCATCCAGCGCAGGGGGGTGCCCCCCTTCTTCGCGGAACCATTCTTTTCACTCATATTGTCCCGCCCCCTTACTTGTTTACGCGCACACGCGGGTCGGCCAGGCCATAGGCCAGGTCCACCACCAGGTTGCCCACAAGCCCCAGGATCACGTAGAACATCTGGAGCAGCAGCACAACCTCGAAATCCTTTTTGCTCAGGCTCTCGATATAAATGCGGCCCACGCCGTTCAGGCCGAAAATATTCTCAATTACGATGGAACCGCTGAAAATCCCCGTAAACCAGCCGATTACCAGCGTGATAATGGGGATCAGCGCGTTGCGGAAGGCGTGGCTGTACACCACCACCCGTTCCCGCAGGCCCTTGGCCCGGGCGGTGCGGATGCAGTCCAGGCTCAGCGCCTCGCTCATGGCGGCGCGGGTGTACCGCGTCATGCCGCCCAGGGAGGCAAAGGTCATGGCGATCAGGGGCAGGGCCATATAATACAGCCGGTCCTGCAGCTCCTGTAGTCCCGTATAGTTGGACCCCGGCGTCTTCATGCCCGACACCGGGAACCACCCCAGCTTGATGGCGAACACCCAGATGAACACAATGGCGATGATGAAGCTGGGGATGCTGTAGCCCACGATGGTTGCCACCTGCACGCCCGTATCCAGCCGGCTGCCCCGGCGGGTGGCGCACAGGATGCCCAGGGGTATGGTGATGCCCAAACCCAGTATGGTGGCGAAAATGTTGATGAACACGGTGTTCTGCATGGGCCGGACCAGCACATCGGTGACAGGCCGGTTATACTCGTAGCTGTAGCCGAAATTGCCCTGCAAAATGCCGTTATACTTGCCGTTGATCGGCCCCAGGCCGATCCAGCCCAGGTAGCGCACAAATACGTTCTGGTCGGTGCCCAGCTCCCGGCGCAGCTGTTCGATCTTCGCCGCGTACAGCTGCGGGGCGTTGGGGTTGTTTTTCAAGCTCTGCTTATAGGTGTCCGCCTCCGCCACAGCCCGGTCAAAGGGGATGATGGAGTACACTAAGAACATGATAAAGGAGAGGATCATCAGCACGACCAGCATATACGCCAAACGCTTTATTATATATTTTCCCATATCGCACTTCCCTTCTTGCTGCGGCGCGGGAACGGGGATGGGGCAGCCGAACCCTGCGGCTGGCTGCCCCATCCATTGTCTTGCCTATTCCCTGCTAAGCAAATTTTTTGCGGCTTAGAAGCCCTTCACGTTGGCGTAAAGGATGGCGCGGTGCTGGCCGAAGAACGGAGAGGTGTGGAAGTTCTCGATCTTGGCGTTGTACACGTCATAGTAGTAGTTGGAGTACAGGGGGATGTCGGGCATGAGCTCGTTCCAGCGCTCAATATAGCCCATCCACCAGTGGTTGTACTCGTCCTCGGTGGTGGCGTTGAAGATCATGGCCATGGACAGGTAGTCCATACCCAGCTTGTCGCCGGAAGCCTCCACGGCCTCCTCATAGGTCAGCTTCTCCGCCTTCAGGTCATAGGGGAACGCCTTGTCGTACTCGTCGAACACCTTGTTGGTGGAGTAGGGGAAGTACATGGGATCCAGGGACCAGTTGTAGGAGTAGTCATACACGGCGCTGGGCCAGCCGGTGGCCAGGTTGTACATGCCGTAGGTGGGGGTGCCCTCGTAGCCGTAGGACGCCTCGCGGTAGATGTTGCCCTGGAGCAGGGTGAAGTCGCCGCGGGTGGAGCGGATGACCATGCCGGCCTCGGTCACCTGGCTGCCGTTGGCCAGGGAGGTGGTCAGCATGTCGGTGACGGTGTTCTCATCGGTGCCGAACCAGTTGATGGCCAGGGGCATATAGTACTCGCCGTTGATCTCCACGGTCTTGTAGGTCACGCCGTCGGTGTTGGCCACGGAGGCGTAGTTCTTGTTGATGTCGGCGGTGCCGTCGCCGGAGGCGGCGTTGGCCTCCTCGGCGGTGAGCTTCTTGTAGCGCACAGCGTCCACGCCGGTCTGACCGGGCTCATAGGGCTCGCCCTTGGAGTTATAGATCCAGCCGCCCTCCTCCAGCACCTTCACGGCGGTGTCGGGGGAGTAGGAGTAGTCGATCAGGTCGATCTCGTCCTGCACGCCCTGCCACATGGAGAAATCGGGGCTGTAGGGGCCGTCCACCACCACGCCGTAGCCGCCGGTGAAGGTCTGGCAGAACTCGTTGCGGTTGAGCAGGTAGGCCACGGCCTGGCGGACTTCCTTAAACATGGTGGGGCCAAAGTCGCAGTCGAACTGGATCTTGCCGTAGCCGGCCCGCTGGTAGTGGGTCTCCACGAATTTCTCGCCGTCCACCACGGCCAGGGCGGCCTTGGTGTCGTCGCCGCCGGTGATGCTGGACAGGACGTCCATCTCGCCGCCGGTCAGCTGGGCAATCTGGGTCTCGGAGATGATGCGGCCGTAGACAACGGTCTCAATGGAGGGCTTCTGGCCCTCGAAATTGCCCTTGAACTCGGGGTTGATGGTCATAACCGCCTGGCTGGTGCCCTCGTCCCACTCGGAGACCACATAGGCGCCGCTGTAGGGGATGTCCAGGTTGTAGCGGTTGCCCAGAATCTCGGCGGCCTTGACGTAGTCGTCGCCGTTCTTCTCATAGTAGTTGTCGGTGAGGTAGCAGCCGTTGCCGTCGTCCATGATATCCACGTCCTTGCCCAGCCACTGCTCCATGACGTAGGGCTGCACGGCGGCGTTGGTGTAGGCGAAGTAGGAGGGATAGTACTCGCTGGACACGGTCAGGGAGAAGGTGTAGTCGTCCAGCAGGCGCACACCGGAGAACTCCTTGGCGCCGGTCTCGGAGCCGGGGCCGGTGTAGGCGTTGAAGTCCTCAAAGCCCACCAGGGCCTGGCCATTCATGCCGGAGTGGTTGGTGCCCTGGGCCACGGGGGTGGAGAAGCTCAGAACGTAGGCCAGGTAGTTCTTGGCGGTGACGGGGCTGCCGTCGCTGAACTTCAGGTCGTCATAAATCTCAATGGTGTAGGTGCAGGTGCTGTCGTCGTTCTCGGTCTCCTCATGGCTCTTGACCACGGTCTGGCTCCACTGGTAGGCGCCGCCCTGGTCGGACTCCATGGTGGACAGGCCGCTGGTCATAAACCACACCGCCTGGTCGGACGCGCCCACGGAGCTGGAGCCCCAGCCGGGATAACGGAAATCGCCGGACAGCTCGGTGACGTCGCCCAGGATCACCTTGTTCTCAAAGACCTCCTGAGACCCAGATGGAGCCTCCGAGGGGGCCGTGCTGTTGTCGGCGGGGGGATTGCTCTCGCCGCTGCCCTTGGGACCGCAGCCGGCCAGAAGGCCCAGGCACATCACGGCCGCCAGCAGAAGCGCAAGAAACTTCTTCATATTTACTCTTCCTCCTTGAAATATTTATCCATAACCGCCCTCCGGCCTTCCCTGCTGGAAAGGACTGCGGCGGCTATCGACCGTAAACCAGGCCCCGACGCGGGGCGGGCGGGGCGCTTTTGCACTTTGCTCGAATAAACCCCGGCTATCTGGAAAAAGGGAGCTCCGCTTCTGATGGGAATAGTGAAGCGTGCTCCCCTTTTGGGGCAGCCAAAAGGGGGCGCAAGGGCCGGCCCTTGCGCCCGACCGATTTTGCGTTGAACCGAGGGCCGGAGAACCACGAAACCCCCGGTTGGACTTACCGATTATTTTAGTATAATCCGCGCAACTTTTCAATGAGAAGCCTGCATTTTTTCTTTTTTCTGTAAAATCGCTAAAAAGACACGCTGTTTTTCCGGCTCCAATTAGTGAATTTGTTTGTTTTCTTCCACAGCCTTCCAATCTTTTTGGGGCTGAGCGCCCGCCCGGCGCATACATTCGTTTCTCTCGGGCGGTCTTTTGTTTCGGGCGGGACATGGGAGGGCCGCCGGAGCCATTCTCCGGCGGTCCTGACCCGCGAAAAGCGCCCTGGGCTGTCCGTGTCTGAAAGTGTGAGAATTTTAAATTCATTTTCCCCGGCGGCCCGTCCGGTTATTCAATAGGAGGCGTCCAGCTCCCACTCCTCCTTCCCGATCTGGAAGCCGCCGCCGGTGAAGTCCAGCCTTACCCTGATGTAGCGCAGCTCATGGAGATCCGCGCCGGTGAGCTCCATGCTCATCCAGCAAAACACGTTTCCGTCCTCGACGCTGTAGCGGGCGTGTTCCCCCACGCTGACGGCCTCGACCTCCCCCTTCCTGATCACCATCGGCCCATACGTGCCCGGGCCCTCCAGATAGAACCGGGTCCCCTCCTCGGTGCATTTGAACCGCCCCGCCACGCTCTCCCTGAGCCCGGACAGGTCGTACTCCTCCAGCGTCTGGGCGTCAAAGACGTGCAGCTCCTGGGCGGGCTCCCCGGCAAAGCTCAGGTAGTCGAATACGCACACGATCTCGTCCCTGCCGTCGCCGTTCAGGTCCAGCACCTTCACATAGGGCTGGTCCTGGGAGCGCCAATTGGCGAAAAAGTCCGCCGTCCGGTCCTGGTAGCGCAGCCGCGCCGACCGCAGGCAGTCGCTCCCCGCCTCCCCCATGTCCATTATCTCCGGCTCGACGGCGTACCACCGCGCCTCCATGGCCGTCTGGTAATCTTTCAGGTTTTCCAGCAGGGATTTGCCCGGGTCGCGGGTGAAGCCCTCCTCGGGGAAGGCGTCCAGCCACCACAGGCTGTCGTACAGCCGCCCCTCCTTTTCAAAGGCGCCCAGCAGATCCTGGTCTGTGTTGAGCAGCTGGACGCTGTTTTCCAGCAGGCTGTTCACCTTCTCCATGAAGTCGGCGATGGCCTCCGGGTCAAAGTTCTGGTGGAGCATGGGCTGGAAGTTTATGTCGAACTCCACCCGGCCCTCCCGTACCGCCATCTCCTCCCCGGCGCGGGACAGGGTGAACAGCTCAAAGGTATAGGAGCACACGCCCTGGTACATGGTGGGGTGGTAGCGCAGCAGGCAGTCCTTCCCATCCACCGTGCACAGAAACAGGGCGTTCCAGCCCGCGTGGGCGTAGTAGCCCTCCTCGGAGAAGAGCAGCTTCTCCCCCTCCCAGATCTCCACCCGGCGGCCCACCGGCGTGCCGCCCGCCACGATGTCGCACATCTGAACCCGCTCGGCCACGCCGTCCCCGTCCAAGTTGGTGGCACGGGCCTCGCCGTTGGCGTGGTAAAGGCCCTCCGCGTTTTCATAGCGCTCGACGGAACTCAGCCCCGCCCCTTCCAGCGCGTCCAGCAGGTCGTTGCGGAAGCCCACCGACCCGAACTCGGCCTGGGTCAGAAAGCGCGTCATCGTTCTGTCCTCTTCGCCGGTGACAGCCACGTAGTTGAAGCCGTTTGTAAAGTTCATCCAGCCCTCGTCGTCCAGGGTCATGCCGCCGGCCAGCAGGTTTTGGGCGAACTCCGGCACGGTGGTGTGGTACTCGAAGGCCACCTTCCACAGCTCCGCCACCACGTCCTCCCCATCGGCCTGCACTGTGTAAAGGAAGGGGCCTTCCATGCTCTTGATACGCACCCGGTCGAAGGGCACCGCCTTGGCCAGCAGGACCGGCTCCCACGCCCCTGTCTCATCGTTGTAGCTCTCGCCCCAGCTGGTGAGCACGCCCCCCGGCACGTCGGCCTGGAACTGGGCGGCCACATGGGCCTTGGCGGCGTTCAGCACGTCCGCCGGGACGGCGAAGCTGGAAAACGGGTTGTTTCCCGTGTACTGGAAGGCGATTTCCACCACCGGGGTCTTGTGGTTGTTATACCACTCCTCCGCCGCGGTCAGCAGCCGGGCGGCGATGCGGGCCGCGCGGATGGCCTCCTCGTCGGAGATCGTCTCGGGATAGAGCTGTAACGGGGTGTCCAAGCTGGCACGAGAGGACATGCCTTCCACGGGAACCATCTCCGTGACCTGCGCGCCGTGTATTCCGTACAGCTCCACAGTAAATATCCAAAAGATCTCAGGAGGGCCGCTGAACTGCGCGTCCACTCTGGTGCGCAGGTCCACCGTCCCGCTGTCCGCCCAGTACGCCTCCATGATAACGCCCTCGGGCGCGCCCTCAAAGGGATAGGACATCGTAAGGGTTTTGGCGGGGGCGCCTGACGGCTGCCAATAGGTCCCCTCTCTCAGCGTCAGGCCGTCCACCTCGCCCTCAATGACCACAAGATCGTTCTCATCCAGGGAAAAGCGCAGATCGTCCGTCCGGCAGGAGAACCGCTCCCCGTCCTTCACGTCCACGTACATGAATTTCGCGGACTTCTCCGCCTGGAAGACCAAATTGCCGTCCTCAACCGTGAAATAGTAACGCTGTATTCCGGCGCTGCCCTCCAGCCCCTCGTCGGCCAGGCAGACCACGCCGTCCTCCTGGGTCCAGGTCCCCATGCCGATGTAGCTGCTCAAAAGTCCGGCGTAGTAGGAAAACGTGCCGTCCTGGTTCAGGGTCACCGCGAAGTCCCCGCCGAAGCCGCCCGCGTCCCGGATATACGTCATCCGGCTCACGCCGTAGGGCCAAAGCAGCGCGTCCACCTCTTCCTCCGGCTCGGCCTGTCCGAAGGCGCACGCGCAGGCCAGCGCCGTGGCCAGCACCACGGCCACCGCCGCCCACAGCCACCGCCTGGGGGCCTGGGCGATGCGGGTGATGCGCTCCTTCAGGCTCCTCTTGTCCCCCGCCATGGTGGTGGTGCACCGGAACAGGTCGCCCGGGCCGGGCTTGGCGGTGACCAAGGCCAACAGGGTGTTCCCGTAGGCGGCCCGTTCGCCGTCGCCCAGCCGCCGGAGCGCCCCCTCGTCGCAGGCCAGCTCGCCGTCCCTCCGGCTCAGCCCCACCGCCAGCCACACCAGCGGGTTCCACCAGTGGACGGCCAGGGCGGCGCACCGCAGGAGGCTCCAGATGTGGTCGCCCTGGCGGAAGTGGGTGTACTCGTGGGCCAGCACATGGCGCAGCATGTCCGGGTCCGCCGCCGTCTCGGGGGCGACGTACACCGCCGGGCGGACAATGCCGAACAGGCACGGGGAGGGCAGTCCCCCTGCCTCATACACCGCCAGCGGGCAGTCCGCCCCCTCCAGCGGGACGCGCCCCTTCCGCAGCCGCGCATAAAACCGCAGGTTGGACGCCAACAGCACCAGCGCCGCCAGCCCGGTCCCCGCCAGCCACGCCCGGCCCAGCCAGGGGGCCAGTGCGCTCAAATCAGGGGCGGCTGGGGGCTCCGGCGCATCCGGCGCCGCAGGAGAGCCGGGGAGGGTTGGCACACTTCCCGGCTTCACGTCCGTCACAGGCAGGCCGGTTATCCCCGCCGCCGGGGGCTCAGGCAGACTGGGGGCGGTCATCGCCGGGGGCGGAGCAACCGCGTTCCATTCGGTGCGCGCCTCCGTCAGCGCCCACGTCCCGGCGATGGGGGATTCAAACAGCTGCACCGGCACCAGCAGCCGCAGCAGCACCACCGCCCACAGGGCGTAGCGCATACGGGCGCTGATGCGCCTGCCCAGCGCGGCGCGCAGGGCCAATACCACTAAAATAAGGAATACGGAGGTAAAAACCCACTCCAGCAGCGTCCGCGTCATGCCTTTCCACCCCCTTCAATCCGGTCCAGGATGGCGCGCAGCTCCGCCACCTCATCGCCGGACAGCTCCTGGCGCCTGGCCATGGCGCTCATCATCAATCCCACGCTGCCCTGGTACACCCGGTCTAAAAAGCTGTGGGTCTCGGCGGTGACGGCCTGTTCCCGCTCCACCGCCGGGGTATACAGCTTGCCCCGCGCGCCCTGCTCCGCCCGGACCAGCCCCTTTTCCTCCATCCGCCGCAGGGTGGTGATGGTGGTGCTCTTGGCCCACCCCACCTGTCCCCCCAGCGCCGCCACCAGCTGCATCACCGTGCGGGGGCTGTCCTCCCACAGGCAGCTGAGCACGCTCCACTCGCTGGCGGTGAGCTTGACGCCGCCCATATCCTTTTTGGCCTCCATATCCGCTTCCTCCCGTTTGGTTTACGTTGTAGCCCTATCATAGCACAGAAGGTTTACATTGTCAACCAATATTGGGAGAAAAAACACCCCAAGGCGGAGGCGAACGCTTTTAGAAGCCCCACACGGCGCTGATGCGCCGTACATTCGCAGCCGCCGCAGGCGGCGGAGAATTGCGCAGGGGCGGCTTTGCCGCCCCTGGCATTCCAATTCCCGGAGGATAAGCGGCCAAAGGGAGCGGAACCCAAAAGAAAGACACGCCTTTGGGGCAGCTCCCGTAAGGAAGCTAATACCCGCTGAAAAACGCTTGTTTTTCAGCGGGTATTGTTTTATAATTGTTCAGACGGCAAAGGGAGGTTATTCCATATGGATTTTTTTAAGCATAGGCGGCGTCAGAAAACCGGCGTTCGTCCCCGCCAAATTATCTTTGAGAAAGAGAATCCTGAAAATACATACATCACCTGGGAAGACAAGATGAAGCCGCGCATTGATCTGGACGACGGTATTACCCGGGAGGAGTATCAGTCCCTGGCTTCCCGCTGGGATGAGATGATATCCCTGGCTGAGGAGATTATCTGGCGGAACTATCTGAACCCCAACAGTGATGACCTCATGTCCGAGGTAGACTCTTTCCCTGATATCCGATTCCTTACCGGGAATTACTACGTGGGGGATGTGTCCTATGGCTATGTCTATCGGGATAAAAAACATCGGCCCTACCACATCAAGGAGGGTCGGCTGCGCCATAAGCACCACAACGGAACGGAATGGATATCGGAATGGCTCTCTCTGGACAGCCCGGAGATTACCCGATATTATCAGATCCTTCTCTCACTCCGCCTCACCGGCGATGAGAGCGGGAAGGAAGATGACTATATGGGCCTGGATCTGGAGACGGAATTTTTAAAACTGGACGATCCCATAGAATTTGGGATACTCTCCCATGACGTAATTTAATTTGTCAGCCACATTTTTCGTTCTCTCCCACAACACTTTCCCCGAAAGTGTCATAGTGGGTTATACAGTACGAAAAGGACAAGGCGAACCGTTTGTGGCTCACCTTGTCCTTAACTTCTTTATGAAGACTTACCCTTCAGCGTGTCTTTCTTTTGGGTTCATGTGGCAAAACCACTATCCACAGGTCAGATAAAACGGGACCCCTATGAAAGCCCCCCTCAGCTTTCGTGGGGATAAGGAGCCGCAGCAGAATGAGCGGGCGGTGACCTTAAAAAAATCGCCGCAAGCGATATGACGCTTGCGGCGACGTGGTGCGCGAGGCGGGAGTCGAACCCGCACGCCCTTGCGAGCACTGGCACCTGAAGCCAGCGAGTCTACCAATTCCACCACTCGCGCATCTGGGCGCTTGACGTTCAGCGCGAAATAAATAGTACCATGCCGGACGCCGGTTGTCAACAGTTTTTTTACTCTTGACAAAAAAGTTTTTGCGCATTATAATCTGCTTATTCCCGTCGGAGGGAAACCCTCCCGGCGCGTGCGACGCGGATGTGCTGGAACTGGTAGACTGGCTAGCTTGAGGTGCTAGTGGCCCACGGCCGTACGGGTTCGAGTCCCGTCATCCGCACCAGTTCAGAAATTCCCACCACCGTTCCGTTTCCGGCTTCGCCGAAAACTATACTCTGGTGGGAATTTCTTCGCTTCCACCCAAGACCCGCTGCGCTGGGTTCTCGGTGGGGCCGCCCTGCGGGCGGCTGCCGCATCAAATTCCGGATAGCGGTTTTGCCACACCACGCCAACTGAGAGAGACACGCCGTTGGCGTGCCTCTCTTTTTTGTCTCCCGGCGGCCCTGCCGCCCATCCCAACAACACAGAGGATTGCCAACATGGAAAAACAGACCATAACCATCGGCCTGCCCCGGGCCCTGCTGTATTACCGTTATTATGCCCTCTGGCGCACCTTTTTCCAGGAGCTGGGCATCGAGGTGGCGGTCAGCACCCCCACCGACCGGGATATTCTGGACCGGGGTACAGCCCTGGCCATCGACGAGGCCTGCCTGTCGCTGAAAATCTACCTGGGCCACGTGGCCGCGCTGGTCGGGAAGTGCGACTACATCCTGGTCCCCCGGGTGAGCAATTTCGGGCGGCATCGGAACATGTGCACCCGGTTTGAGTCCACCCCCGACCTGGTGCGCAGCGTATTCCGGGATTCCGGCCAGAGCTTCCTCTCCTACGAGGTGGACGAGGAGCAGAAAAAGACGGAGGAGGACGCTTTCCTGGACCTGGGCAAACGCCTGGGCTGCCCGCCCAAGGCCGTGAAGCGGGCCTATAAGCAGGCAAAAAAAGCGGAAGCCGCCCACCACAAGGCCCGCGTGCAGAGATACGAGCAGCAGTACAAGCGGGACGGCCTCAAGGTGCTCATCGCCGCCCACAGCTACGTCATGGAGGACCCGTACATGGGCCGGCCGGTCACCGACTACCTGAAGCGGGTGGGGGTGATCCCCCTGCGGGCGGACATGGTAGACCGGGACGGGGCGCTGAAAAAGGGACGGGAGCTGTCCCCCACCTGCAAGTGGGAGATCAGCCGGGAAATCCTGGGCGGCATCGCCATGCACCGGGACGATGTGGACGGCATCATCCTGCTCAGCGCCTTCCCCTGCGGGCCCGACGCCATGGTCAACGAGCTCATCGCCCGGCGGGTGAAGGGCGTGCCCATGCTGAACCTAGTGCTGGACAGCCAGAGCGGCACCGCCGGGGTGGAGACCCGGCTGGAGAGCTTCATCGACATCATCCGCTTTCAGGAGGGCAAATTGTAATGGCAGAGGTAAAGACCAGAAAGGTGGCTTTCCCCCGGTACGCGGAGTATAGCTGCGCCTTCAAATACATTGTGGAGCAGGCCCTGGGCTGCAAGTACGTCATGCCCCCCGCCCTCACCAAGCGCACCATGGAGCTGGGCACCAAGTACAGCCCCGACTTTGTGTGCACCCCCTTCAAAACCATGCTGGGCAGCATCATCGAGGCGCTGGAGGCCGGGGCGGACACCCTGATGATGACCCATGGGCTGTGCCGGCTGGGGTACTACGGGGAACTGCTGGAGCAGATCCTCCGGGATCTGGGCTACCAGTTTGACTTCATCAACCTGTCCGAGTACGACATGTCCAAGAAAAAGGAGTATATCCGCATCGTCCGCCGCTTCAACCCCAAGGTGAACTACGCCCGGTTCCTGGTCCAGTTCATGGAGGGCCTGCGGATGACGGAGTACGTGGACGAGATCACCGCCGAGTATTACAAGGGCTGCGGGTTCGACGCCTCCGGCGGCCAGTATAAGCGGGCCTACCAGGACTTCCTCACCGCCATGTACACCGCCCAGGGCCGCGCCGATGTGGAGGCGGGCTACCGCGCCGCCAAGCGCTCCCTCCAATCCATCCCCCTGGACAAGCCCCAGCGGCCCCTGCGGGTGGGCATCCTGGGGGAGTTCTATACCGCCATGGACGCCTTTTCCAACCTGGAGCTGGAGCAGAAGCTGGCGGACATGGGGGTGGAGGTCCACCGCTGGATGAATGTCACCAACCAGTTCCTGCGCTACGGCAGCGGGCAGAAGAACCTGCGGGTGAAGATTCAGGACCTGTCCCAGTACGACATGGGCCCCACCTCCACCGCCAATATCTGGTATGCCCGGGAGTGCGCCGAGCGGGGCTATGACGGCCTGGTCCACATCAAGTCCTCCGGGTGCACCCCGGAGATCGACGTGATGCCGGTGCTGCAAACTATCAGCACAGACTACAAAATCCCCGTGCTCTACCTCACCTATGACGCCCAGACCAGCGACGTGGGGCTCATGACCCGGCTGGAGGCGTTTTACGACATGATCGACATGAGAAAGAAGGTACTCTGATTTGGAACACGCATATCTGGGCGTCGACGTGGGGTCCATCTCCACCAAGGGCGTCATCATCGACAAGAAGAACCATATTCTGGCCAGCCGGTATATCTGGACCCAGGGGGACCCCATCGGGGCGGTAAAGGAACTGGTGCGGCTGCTGGAAGAACAGTTCGACAAGGAGAAGTACAAAATCGTGGCCACCGGCACCACCGGCTCCGCCCGCAAGCTGGTGGGCGCCGTCCTGGGGGCTACCATGGTGAAGAACGAGATCACCGCCCACGCCGTGGGCACCACCACCTTCTACCCCGACGTGCGCACCATTTTGGAGATCGGCGGCCAGGACTCCAAGATCATCCTGGTGGAAAACGGCGTGGCGGTGGATTACGCCATGAACACCCTGTGCGCCGCGGGCACCGGGGCTTTCCTGTCCAGCCAGGCCAAGCGGCTGGGCATCGAGGTGGAGGAGATCGGCGAGTACGCCCTTCGCTCCACCCACCCCACCCCCATCGCCGCCCGGTGCACCGTGTTCGCCGAGTCCGACCTGGTGCACAAAATCCAGATGGGCCACCCCCGGGAGGACATCATCGCGGGGGTTTGCAACGCGGTGGCGGCCAACTACCTCAACAACGTGGGAAAGGGCAAGAAGATTGTCTCCCCGGTGGTGTTCCAGGGCGGCGTGAGCAAGAACAAGGGTGTGGTGGCCGCCTTTGAGCGCACCCTGAACTGCCCGGTGATTGTGGACCCCAACGGCCACCTGATGGGCGCCCTGGGGGTTGCCATCCTGGCCCGGCGCGGCAGCGGGCGGCGGGAGTTCGACTTCGCCGTGGAGGACATGGACTTCCGCACCCGGGAGGCCGGCTGCGGCGGCTGCTCCAACAACTGTGAGATCATCTGCGTCTACCGGGGCAATGAGCTCATCGACTCCTGGGGCAACCGCTGCGAGCGGGGAGCGCGGGTGCGCTGAGGCAAAAAAAGCGGGCCGGATGCGGTTTCCTCCGGCCCGGTGCTTTTCTTCATAGGAAAGCGCCGCTTCCCAGGGAAGCGGCGCTTTTTGCAGGTTTTTACCGGGCCTGGGCCCCTTCACATCATCTTCACCGTGAAGTATACCGCCTGGGCGAACAGCCACCCGGCCAGCACGTACAGCAGGTACTGCCCGGCGGACACCCCCAGGACGAGGGCCAGCACCATCACCACGGCGGTCACGGCGCAGGTGAGCCAGGTCATAAAGTAGTTGGACTCGGGGGGGAGTACCCGGACGCGGCCCAGCGTACCGTCGTTCCTGCGCAGCAGGAATGACAGCGCCGCCGCCAGGGCCAGCACCACCAGCCCGCCCACGATACACGCGGTGATGAGCCTGGGGTGGTTCATATAGTACTGCCTATGGAGCCACACCGCCAGCAGCCCGCCGCAGGTAAGGGCGGCATTGTAAAAGAAGGGGCGCTGGTAGAGGAACAAGATGATGATAAGCACCGCGCCGCCGGCGGGGAACAGCATGAGGATGCGCACGCCGTCGGGGTAGATGAAGCGGCACACCAGGGACACCACCCAAAGCACCCCCCCGACCGCGGCCAGGGCGGCGGGCAGCGCCACAGGCTTCCCGCTGCGGGCGAAAAGCGCCGCCCAGACGGCGCAGCCGGCGAGGATCACCAGCCCGGCGATGTTGAAAATCTTGAAAAAGTCCAGCAGCCCCTTGGCCGCCACCGCGCCAAACGCCATGTCCACATATGCCTTTTGCAGCAGAAGCAGCAGCAGCTCCAGCACCACCGCGCCCGCAAGCCAGAGGAGCATCCGGTTAAAGACCTTGTCGTCCTCATTCTGGCGGCGCGCACGCTTTCCCTTGTCGAACATTGTCATCCGTCCTTTATCTTTGATGGCCTGCGGGAACGGCCTCTCCACACGGCCTGCTTTTGCATTTTAACCGGCCTGGGGCACCCCCCGGCATTGAACGCAGTATAGTATACCAGAAACTTCCCCGCATTGCAACAACAAAAATCGCCCCGCAGCCCACTTTCCCCCTTCCGCAGGAGGAAAAAAGCTGGTATACTATAGAATCCAGGGGCCGGGCGGCCCCCCGCCTGCCAATAGGCGCAATTTGGAAAGGAGTTTTTAATATGACCGATCAAGCCTTGGTAGACCTGGCCTTTTCCATGCTGGAGCGCTCCTACGTGCCCTACTCCCACTTCCCCGTGGGGGCGGCCCTGTTGTGCGCCGACGGCTCGGTGTTCACCGGCTGCAACATCGAAAACGCCGCCTACGGCCCCACCCTGTGCGCCGAGCGCGCCGCCGTGGCCAAGGCCGTCAGCGATGGGCGCCGGGAATTCGCCGCCATCGCCATCGCGGGGAAGGGTGCGGACTACTGCTGGCCCTGCGGGGTGTGCCGCCAGGTGCTGTATGAGTTTGCGCCGGAGCTGACGGTGCTGGTGGCCCGGGGGGACGGGGCCTTCGTGAAGTTCCCCCTGAAGGAGCTTCTCCCCCACGGCTTCGGCCCCAGCTCGCTCAACTGAAACCAGAAGGGCCTCTGCCGGCGCAGGGGCCCTCTGTTTTGCCTGAAAAAAGCGCTGGTTCAATATGCCTGGGGCATCCTGCCGGTTTAATCAGCCCTTCCTTAAAGGAACCGCTTCATTTCCTCAATGTTGGCCTGCTCGGTTTTGAGCAGCCTGTCCGCCAGGCGGCGGATGCCCTCGTCCCGCAAATCGCACTCCCGGATGGTGCGCAGGCTCTTGGTCACCCCCATGGTGGAGCCCTGGATCACCATCTCGGCGATGTTGGCCGGGGAGCGGTCCGCCATGGCTTTCACCGTGCTCATCACCTCGGAGGAGGCCTTGGTCACCGGGCCCAGCCCCTTGGGGGGCTCCCCCCGGGCGTGGAGCAGGGACCCGGCGGCGTTTTGCAGCTTTTCATACTCGGCCAGCTGGCTGTTCAGGGCGGACACCAGCTTTGGCTCCCCGGCGTATTTCAGCACCGACCGGATGCCCTCCTGTCCCATTTCGGCGGTCTGGTAGATGTGGTTGAGCAGTTGGTTTTCGCTGAGCATTGTCATCACCTCAGCGCTAGTATGCCCGAAACGCCGGGAGAAAACCCTGCCGCGCGGACAGCAAAGCCTTCCCACCGGGGGAAGGCTTTGGAAGGGCCTTTATTTGTCCAGCTGTACCGGGGCCTTGGGCTCGTTCTTTTTCCGGGCGCTGGTCCGGCCCGCCTCGTGGATCTCCCCGGCGGCCACCAGGGAGCGCTTGGTCAGCGCCGGCCCCACCAGCTCGTACACCAGCACGGAGAACAGCACCACACTGCGCACCACCGCGCCGTCGGCCAGCTGCTGGGCGGTGAGGGCCATGCCCAGCGCCACCCCCGCCTGGGGCAGGAGGGTGACGCCCAGATGCTTTTTGATGCTGTCGCTGCACCCGGTGAGGGCGCAGCTGCCGTAGGCCCCCAGGTACTTGCCCAGGGAGCGGAACACGATATATACCAGCCCGATGAGCAGCACCATGGGGTTGGACAAAATCTTCAAATTCAGCTCCGCGCCGCTCAGCACAAAGAACAACACAAACAGCGGGGCGGTCCAGCCGTCCACGCGGCCCATCAGCTCCTCGGAGAAGTCGCAGATGTTGCAGAAGATGGTGCCGGTCATCATGCACACCAGCAGCAGGCTGAACCCGAAGTGGATGCCGCCCAGCTCAAACTTCAGCATGGACAGCCCCACGGTGAGCAGCACAAAGCCGATGGAGATGGACAGGCGCTTGCTGCGGGAGTGGAAAAACTTCTCCACCCAGAACAGCACCCCGCCCGCCACCGCCCCCAGGGCCAGGGACAGCACGATCTCCACCACCGGCTCCACCAGCACGGTGACCAGGCTGATGGAGCCGCTCTCCAGCGCCGTGGCCACCCCGAAGGAGGCGGAAAACAGCACCAGCCCCACCGCGTCGTCGATGGCCACCACCAGCAGCAGCAGCCGGGTAAGCGGGCCGTCCGCCTTGTACTGCCGCACCACCATCAGCGTGGCGGCGGGGGCGGTGGCGGCGGCGATGGCGCCCAGGGTGATGGCGGAGGAGATGGAGATCAGCTCCGGGTTAATGAAGTGCAGGGCCACCAGGGCCGCGTCCACCAAAACGGTGGTGACCACCGCCTGGAGAATGCCCACGGCAATGGCCTGCCTGCCCATGTGCTTGAGCTGCTCCAGCCGGAATTCATTGCCGATGGTGAAGGCGATAAAGCCCAGCGCCACCTGGGAGACAATATCCAGATGGGCCACCGCCTCGGAACTGGTAAAGCCCAGGGAGGTGAGGTGCAGCGCCCCCAGGCAATAGGGGCCCAGCAGCAGCCCGGTCACCAGGTAGGCGGTGACAGCGGGGAGGTTGAGCAGCTTGGCCACACGGGACATCAGCAGCCCACCCACCAGGGAAAAGGACAGTTGGATCAGGATTTCCATGAGAGACACCTCGGTTTTCATAGAGAAACGGGCCCACGTCTCATAGCCAGCGCGCTTTTTCAGCTGCGCCGACTAGGGCTTGTTTGAAACTTGGCAACACGCCCAAGCGGCGGGCCTTTTTCCGCCGCGCCGCGTCGATTTGCCTTGAAATACACAAGGTATTTCTGCGCCAAACCGCCTTGCCCGGCGAAAAAATTCCTCGCCGCTGGGCATATTGCCAAGTTTCAAACGGCGCCTCCCCCGACAGGCCCGCACATCTTTTGAGCGGTACAAATCATAGCACCTCACATGAAAAAGCGCAAGGAACAAAACAACGAAAATCCGCCCTTTTCCCCGCCCGGTTTTGGAGGGGTATACCGAGCGCGGGGCGTTTGAAAACCTGTTTCTTAAGCGAATCTAAATATTTTTCAAAGAAAACCGCCTTGTCCCTATTCCGCGGCTGTGGTATAATAGTATGCTCAATTTTTTAGGCCGCCATCGAAAATTTGTCCAACTACGGGGTTGACATATTAAAACCGATGTTCTATTATAAAGCTGTTGCATCATATAAAGGCCGCCCTATCATCACACATGGTCACGGGGGATCACTTATGCCAAAATTTGAAGTCATATCCGAATACACCCCCAGCGGCGACCAGCCGGAGGCCATCGCCGCCCTGGCGTCCGGCATTGAAAACGGCCTGGACGAGCAGACCCTGCTGGGCGTCACCGGCTCGGGCAAGACCTACACCATGGCCAAGGTGATTGAGGCCGTCCAGCGGCCCACCCTGGTGCTGGCCCACAACAAGACCCTGGCCGCCCAGCTGTGCGCCGAGTTCCGGGAATTCTTCCCCAACAACGCGGTGGAGTACTTTGTCTCCTACTACGACTACTACCAGCCGGAGGCCTACATCCCTCACACCGACACCTTTATTGAAAAGGACTCCTCCGTCAACGAGGAGATCGACCGGCTCCGGCTGTCCGCCACCGCCTCCCTGCTGGAGCGGCGGGACGTGATCGTGGTGTCCTCCGTGTCCTGTATCTACGGCCTGGGCGAGCCGGAGGACTACGGCAAGATGATGGTGGCATTGCGGGTGGGGACGGTCATCAAAATTGAGGATCTGCTGAAAAAGCTGGTGGCCATCCGCTACGAGCGCAACGACATCGCCTTCGAGCGCAATATGTTCCGGGTGCGGGGGGACACGGTGGAGGTCTGGCCCGCCTACTGGAAGGACACCGCCATCCGCGTAGAGTTTTTCGGGGACGAGATCGACCGCCTGTCCGAAATCAACGTGGTGACGGGGACGCCCATCCGGCGGCTGAACAACATCCCCATCTGGCCCGCCACCCACTATGTCACCCCCAAGGAGAAGATGGACGCCGCCATCCAGCACATATACAAGGAGATGGAGGAGCGGGTGGCCTTTTTCGAGGGCGAGAACAAGCTCATCGAGGCCCAGCGCATCAAGCAGCGCACCATGTACGACATTGAGATGATGCAGGAGCTGGGCTATTGCTCCGGCATCGAAAACTATTCCCGGGTGATCGAGGGCCGCCCGGTGGGGTCGCCCCCCCATACCCTGCTGGACTATTTCCCAAAAGACTTTGTGCTTTTCATCGACGAGAGCCACGCCACCCTCCCCCAGGTGCGGGCCATGTTCAACGGCGACCGGGCCCGCAAGACCACCCTGGTGGAGTACGGCTTCCGCCTGCCCTGCGCCTTCGACAACCGCCCGCTGAAGTTCGACGAGTTTGAAAAGCGGCTCAACCAGGTGGTGTACGTCTCCGCCACCCCCGGCGAGTACGAGCGGACCCGCTCGGGCCAGATTGTGGAGCAGGTCATCCGGCCCACGGGGCTCCTGGACCCACGGGTGGAGGTCCGCCCGGTGGACGGGCAGATCGACGACCTCATCGGGGAGATCACCGAGAGAACCGCCCGGGACGAACGGGTGCTGGTCACCACCCTCACCAAGAAAATGGCGGAGAGCCTCACCGACTACCTCAAGGGCGCGGGCATCCGGGTGCGGTATATGCACCACGACATCGACACCATCGAGCGCATGGAGATCATCCGGGACCTGCGGCTGGGCGAGTTCGACGTGCTGGTGGGCATCAACCTGCTCCGGGAGGGGCTGGACCTGCCGGAGGTGTCGCTGGTGGCCATCCTGGACGCGGACAAGGAAGGCTTCCTGCGCTCGGAAACCTCGCTGATCCAGACCATCGGCCGGGCGGCGCGGAACGCCGACGGCGTGGTGATTCTGTACGCCGACACCGTCACCCCCTCCATGCGCCGGGCCATGGACGAGACGGAGCGCCGCCGGGAGAAGCAGGACTCCTTTAACCGCGCCCACGGCATCGTGCCCAAGACGGTGAAGAAGGCGGTGCGGGAGCTGATGGCCCTGTCTGCGGAGGACAAGCCGGACTACAACGACAAGAGCCTGTCCCAGATGACCAAGCTCCAGCGCCTGGAGGCCATCGCCAAGCTGGAAAAGGAGATGAAGGAGGCGGCCAAGATGCTGGAGTTCGAAGTTGCCGCCGCTTTGCGGGACCAGATCATCAAGCTGAGAGGAAACGGAACGTAGCCGCCTCCTGGGGCCCCGCCTTGGGCGGGGCGGCGCAAGCGCCGCAAATTCGGAGCGAAGCGGAGAATTTTGCAGGGCGGATTCATTCCGCCCTGCGGGGAATCAAACCGGGGCCCCCGCGCGGCTTGCCCCGTGGGGCGCGGCCAAGACGCTGGAGTTCGAGGTTGCCGCCGCTTTGCGGGACCAGATCATCAAGCTGAGAGGAAACGGAACGTAGCCGCCTCCTGGGGCCCCGCCTTGGGCGGGGCGGCGCAAGCGCCGCAAATTCGGAGCGAAGCGGAGAATTTTGCAGGGCGGATTCATTCCGCCCTGCGGGGAATCAAACCGGGGCCCCCGCGCGGCTTGCCCCGTGGGGCGCGGCCAAGACGCTGGAGTTCGAAGTTGCCGCCGCTTTGCGGGACCAGATCATCAAACTGAGAGGGGAAGCGTAACCGCCATGTGGGTACTGTTCGCATTTTTGTCCGCGGTGTTCGCGGCGCTGACATCTATCCTGGCCAAAATCGGCATTGAGAATGTAGACTCCACCCTGGCCACCGCCATCCGTACCGCAGTAGTGCTGGTGATGGCCTGGGGCATGGTGCTGCTGACCGGGAAAGCCGGGGGCATCTCCCATATCGCCGGCCGGAGCTGGCTGTTCCTGGCCCTGTCCGGCCTTGCCACCGGGGCTTCCTGGCTGTGCTATTATTACGCCCTCCAGCAGGGCCCCGCCAGCAAGGTCATCCCCATCGACAAGCTCAGCGTGGTCATCTCGCTGGTGCTGGCCTTCGCGGTGCTCCACGAAAAGGTGGACGCAAAGGCCATTGCCGGCGGCGCGCTCATCACTGTGGGCACGCTGGTGATGGTGCTGTAAGGAGTGCGGCATGGCAAAACAGAAGGACGAAAAAACCAACGTCATGCGCGTATTGGACCAGAAAAAGGTCCCCTACACCCCCCACGCCTACCCCGTGGGGGATACCGCCCCCGACGGCGTGACGGTGGCCCGGCTGCTGGGCCAAAATCCGGCGGCGGTGTTCAAAACCCTGGTAGCCAAGGGGGCGTCCGGGGGGTGTTACGTGTTCGGCATCCCCGTGGAGGCCACCCTGGATTTGAAAAAGGCCGCAAAGGCGGCGGGGGAAAAGTCAGTGGCCATGCTGCCCGCGCGGGAGCTGCTGCCCCTGACGGGCTACGTCCACGGGGGCTGTTCCCCGGTGGGGATGAAAAAGCGCTTCCCCACCCTGTTCCACGAGAGCTGCCTGGAACTGGAGACCATGTGCGTGTCCGCCGGGAAGGTGGGATATCAGGTGGAGCTGAACCCGGCAGAGTTGATCGCCCTGGCGGGCGCAGCCACGGCGGATCTGATTGCGGAGGGATGAGAGATGACGGAGCAGTCTAAAAAAGTCCTGGACGGGATGCAGGTGCGCAAGTCCAAAAAGGAGAAGGAAGCCTTCCGTTCCTGGCTTTGCGGCGAGCTGGAAGCGGCGGGGTACGCCCCCACCGTAGAGAAGGGCTTTGCCGCCCAAAATGTGGTGGTGGGCGGCCCGGAGGGCGCCAAGGTGCTGCTCACCGCCCACTATGACACCCAGGCCGTGCTGCCCGTCCCCAACTTCATCACCCCCCGCAACCCGGTTTTCTTTGTTCTCTACCAGGTGCTCATCGTCCTCCCCCTGTTCCTGGTGGTGGGACTGACCAGCGGCCTCATCCTCGCCTTCGCCCCGGAGGCGGTGGCCTGGTGGCTGGGCCCCCTGTCCTCCATCGCCATCTGCGGCTTTTTCATGTGGTGGCTGATAGACGGCAAGGCCAACAAGCACACCGCCAACGACAACACCAGCGGCGTGCTCACCCTCATCGAAACTGCCCTGGCCCTCCCCCCCGAGCAGCGGGGGCGGGTGTGCTTCGTGTTCTTCGACAACGAGGAAAAGGGGATGTTCGGCTCCGCCGCCTTTGCCAAGCGGCACAAAAGCGTAAAGAAAAACACCCCCGTGCTCAACTTCGACTGCGTGGGGGACGGGGACTCCATCCAGTTCTTCCCCCGGCGCAGGCTGAAAAAGGACGGGGACGCCATGGCGCGTATGGAGGCCGCCTTCCTCCCCAGCCGCGGCAAGGACGTGCAGATGGTGCGGGGCTTCGGCTTCTATCCCTCGGACAACGCCAATTTCAAGAAGGGCGCGGGGGTGTGCGCGCTGAAGCGCAAGCCCGTCGTCGGCTACTACATGGACCGCATCCACACCAGCAAGGATACGTCCCTGGACGAGGCCAACATCGCCCTGCTCCGGGACGGGGCCCTGCGGTATATCGCCGCCCTGGGCTGATATGGCCAGCTGGAATCCCTGGCACGGCTGCCACAAGGCCTCCCCCGGCTGCGCCAACTGCTACGTCTACCGGGGGGATCAGCGCCGGGGGCTGGACGCCTCGAAGGTATACCGCACCAAATCCTACGACCTGCCCCTGCGCCAGAAGCGGAACGGGGACTGGACAATCCCGCCCGGCGACATGGTGTGGACCTGCTTCTCGTCGGATTTCCTGCTGGAGGACGCGGACGAGTGGCGGCCCTGGGCCTGGGCCATGATGAAGGTGCGCACCGACCTCAATTTCTTCTTTATCACCAAGCGCATCCACCGCCTGGCGGACCATCTCCCCCCGGACTGGGGGGACGGCTATGACAACGTGGCCATCTGCTCCACGGCGGAGGACCAGCAGCGGGCCGGTTTCCGCCTGCCCATCCTGAAGGCCGCCCCGGTCAAGCACAAGTCCATCACCTGCGAGCCCCTCTTGGGCCCCGTTGACCTGACCCCCTGGCTGGGCGGGGACATCACCCAGGTGGTGGCGGGGGGCGAATCCGGGCCGGACGCGCGGCCCTGCCGGTACGAGTGGGTTCTGGACCTGCGCCGCCAGTGCGTGGAGGCCGGGGTGCCCTTCCTGTTCAAGCAGACCGGGGCCAGGCTCATCAAGGACGGGAAGCTCTACCAGATCCCCCGCAGGCTCCAGCACATCCAGGCCCGGAGGGCCGGCATCAACTACCGCTGCCAGACCTTCCGCCCCAAGCACGACGGGCGGGAGTGGTCGGTATCACACGGAGAAGTCTTTTGAGGAGGAAAAGGGCATGAAATATGAATGGCTGGACGAATATCTGCTGGAAAAGCCCGGCGTGGAGAAGGATTTCAAGCTGGAGTGGGGCTGGCACCGCTATATGGTGCGGGGCAAGCTGTTCGCCGCCGTGTGCTCCCCAAAGGGGATGAAGGACGAGCGGTATAACGACCACGACCTGGTGAACCTCAAATGCGACCCCCGGCTGGCCGAGGCGTTCCGGGAGCAGTACCCGGAGATTCTCCCCGGCTTCTACTGCGACAAAAAGCTGTGGGTGGCCGCGCTGCTGGACGGGGAGCTGCCCGACATCGTGCTCAAGGATCTGTGCGACATGTCCTACCAGCTGGTGGTGTCCAAGCTGCCCAAATATGTCCAAAAAGAACTGGCCGGTGGCGGCTGAGCCTCGCGCAGTTTGTGGGATATTCCCGAATAATCCATCAAAAATGGGACTTGACATTAAAAATTCGTTTCATTATCCTTATATCCGGGCCCAAATTTAAAGAAAACTGAGGAGAACACCCATGCAGGACAAGATCGTCATCAAAGGCGCGCGAGAAAACAACCTGAAAAACATCGACGTGGAGATACCCCGGGACAAGCTGGTAGTGCTCACCGGCCTGTCCGGGTCGGGGAAGTCCTCCCTGGCCTTTGAGACGCTGTACGCCGAGGGCCAGCGGCGGTATGTGGAGTCCCTGTCCTCCTACGCCCGGATGTTCCTGGGCCAGATGGAGAAGCCGGATGTGGACTACATCGACGGCCTGTCCCCCGCCATCTCCATCGACCAGAAGACCACCTCCAAAAACCCCCGGTCCACCGTGGGCACCGTCACCGAGATTTACGACTACCTTCGCCTGCTGTGGGCCCGGGTGGGCACCCCCCACTGCCCCAAGTGCGGCAAAGAGATCAAGCAGCAGACCATCGACCAGATCATCGACCAGGTGATGACCCTCCCCGAGGCCACCCGCATCCAGGTGCTCTCCCCCGTCATCCGGGGCAAAAAGGGTGAGCACGCCAAAATCTTTGAGGACGCCCGGAAGTCGGGCTACGTCCGGGTGCGGGCAGACGGCTCGCTCTACGACCTCACCGAGGAGATCAAGCTGGACAAGAACCGCAAGCATTCCATTGAGATCGTGGTGGACCGGCTGGTGATCCGGGAGGACGTGGCCCGGCGGCTCACCGACAGCGTGGAGACCGCCTCCAACCTGTCCGGCGGCATCGTTGTCATCAACGTCCTGGGGGAGGAGGAGCGGGACATCACCTTCTCCCAGAACTACGCCTGCGAGGACTGCGGCGTGTCCATCGAGGAGCTGTCCCCCCGGATGTTCTCCTTCAACAACCCCTTTGGGGCCTGCCCCGCCTGCACCGGCCTGGGTGCGCAGCTGAAGGTGGACCCTGACCGAATCCTGCCCAACCGCTCCCTGTCCATCCTGGAGGGGGCCATCACCGCCTCCGGCTGGAACCACATCAAGTCGGACGGCATCTCCCGGATGTACTTCGACGCCTTGGCGAAAAAGTACCGCTTCAAGCTCACCGACCCGGTGGAGAAGCTGTCGGACGAGGTGCTGGACATGATCCTCTACGGCACCAAGGGGGAGAAGCTCACCCTCAACTACGACCAGCCCCGGGGCAAGGGCACCCTGTACCAGCCCTTCGAGGGGATTATCAACAACCTGGAGCGCCGCTACCGGGAGACCCAGTCGGACGCCATGAAGCGGGAGATCGAGGAGTGCATGAGCGAGTGTCCCTGCCCCGAGTGCCAGGGCAAACGCCTTAAGCGGGAGGCCCTGGCGGTGACGGTAGGCGGCAGCTCCATCCACCAGTTCTGCGAGAAGCCGGTGGACGAGGCCCTGGCCTTTCTGGACACCATCACCCTCACCGACACCCAGGCCATGATCGCCGACCAGATTTTGAAGGAAATCCGGGCGCGGCTGGGCTTTTTGAAGTCGGTGGGCCTGCAATACCTCACCCTCACCCGGCAGGCGGGCACCCTGTCCGGCGGCGAGAGCCAGCGCATCCGGCTGGCCACCCAGATCGGCTCCTCCCTCATGGGGGTGCTGTATATCCTGGACGAGCCGTCCATCGGCCTGCACCAGCGGGACAACGATTTGCTGCTGGGCACCTTGAAGCACCTGCGGGACCTGGGCAATACCCTGATTGTTGTCGAGCACGACGAGGACACCATGCGGGCCGCCGACTACATTGTGGATATCGGCCCCGGCGCGGGGGTCCACGGCGGGCAGGTGGTGGCCTGCGGCACCGCCGAGGAGGTCATGAATACCCCCGGCTCCGTCACCGGCGACTACCTGGCGGGGCGGAAGAAGGTCCCCGTCCCCACCCAGCGCCGGGCGGGCAACGGCCACCTGCTCACCGTGCGCGGCGCGGCGGAGAACAACCTGCGCCACATCGACGTGAGCTTCCCCTTGGGGACGTTTATCGCCGTCACCGGGGTGTCCGGGTCGGGCAAGTCGTCCCTGGTGAACGAAATCCTCTATAAGCGGCTGGGGGCGGAGCTCAACCGCACCAAGGCCCGGCCGGGGAAGCACGACGGCATGGAGGGCATTGAGCATCTGGATAAAGTAATCGCCATCGACCAGTCCCCCATCGGCCGCACCCCCCGCTCCAACCCCGCCACCTACACGGGGCTGTTCAACGACATCCGGGAGCTGTTCGCCTCCACCCAGGACGCCAAGGCCAGGGGCTACGGCCCCGGCCGGTTCTCCTTCAACGTCCGGGGCGGACGGTGCGAGGCCTGCTCCGGCGACGGCCTGCTGAAAATCGAGATGCACTTCCTGCCCGACATCTACGTGCCCTGCGAGGTGTGCAAGGGCAAGCGCTACAACCGGGAGACGCTGGAGGTGCGCTACAAGGGCAAGAACATCCACGAGGTGCTGGAGATGACGGTGGAGGAGGCCCTCCCCTTCTTCGAGAACCTGCCCCGGCTGAAAAACCGCATCCAGACCCTGAAGGACGTGGGGCTGGGCTATGTGAAGCTGGGCCAGCCCTCCACCACCCTGTCCGGCGGCGAGGCCCAGCGGGTGAAGCTGGCCACCGAGCTGTCCAAGCAGTCCACCGGCTCCACGGTTTATATCCTGGACGAGCCCACCACCGGCCTGCACACCGCCGACGTCCACCAGCTGGTGGAGGTGCTCCAGCGGTTTGTGGACAAGGGGAACACGGTGGTGGTCATCGAGCACAACCTGGACGTCATCAAGACGGCGGACTATATCATCGACCTGGGCCCCGAGGGGGGCTCCGGCGGCGGCACGGTGGTTTGTACGGGCACACCCGAGGAGGTGGCGGAGCACCCCGGGAGCTACACGGGCAAATACCTGAAAAATGTTCTGGAAACGAGCTGATACCCCATGGAATTGAATTTACAATGGCTGACGGAGACCTTCGCGGGGGAATTCCTGCTCACCCTGCTGGTGTCCATGGTGCCGGTGGTGGAGCTGCGGGGGGGCATCCCCTTCGGCGTCACGGCGGGGCTGCCCGTGTGGGCGGCGTTTCTGGCCGCCGTCATCGGCAACCTGATCCCCGTGCCCTTCATCATCGTGTATATCCGCCGGATCTTCCAGTGGATGCGCCGGAGAATCCCCAAGCTCAACCGCATGGTGGACGCCCTGGAGCGCAAGGCCCACCTGAAGGGGCAGAAGGTGACCAGGTATAAATACCTGGGGCTGATGCTGTTCGTGGCCATCCCGCTGCCGGGCACCGGGGCGTGGACGGGCTCGCTGGCGGCGGCGTTTCTGGACATGCCCCTGCGGAAAGCGCTCCCCTCGGTGATTGCGGGGGTGCTGGTTGCGGGAGTTGCCATCAGCATCCTGTCCTACGGCGTAGTCAGTCTATTTTAGAAGCGCGGAGCCGTCGTGAGCCGCGCGGGGGGGAATTTTATGTACCTTTATCTCGTCCGCCACGGCCAGTCGGTGGGCAATGAAAAACAGCTCTTTTTCGGGGCGAGAGATTACCCCCTCACCCCGCTGGGCCGGGAGCAGGCGAAACAGGCGGCGGACAAGCTGCGGGAGGCGCCCTTCACCCGCTGCGTGGCCAGCCCCCTGTCCCGGGCATGGGACACCGCCGTGATCTGCACCGAAGGCCGGCCCGTGGCCCCGGAGGCCTGCCCCGCCCTGCGGGAACAGGACATGGGGGAGCTGGAGGGCCTGAGCTGGGGCGCGGCGGAAGCCCGCTTTGGCGAGCACATCGGCGCGCTGCTGTCGGACTGGCTCCACACCACGCCCCCCGGCGGCGAGGCCCCCTCCCATATGACGGCGCGGGTGGGCGAATGCGTGGACGGGCTCGTCCGGCGGGGAGAGGATACCCTGGTGGTGGCCCATAACGGCTCGCTGTCCCTCATCCTGTACCACCTGGGACTGGCGGGGGAACAGGACCTGCTCCGGCCGGACTGGTTCTTCCGCCACGGCTGTTACTCCGCCGTCCGCGCAGACGAGGCCGGGGCGGAGCTGGTCTGCTTCAACCGGTGACAAAAAGCCGCCTTCTTTCATAGAATGCCCCAGTTATAAAAGGAGGCGGCGGATATGGCGGAGGTATTTCAGTTTTTGGCGGCGCTGCTGGCGGCTTTCGGGCTGGTGGGCCTGGGGTGGCTGGCCATGGGGGCGCTGCTGCTGCCGGGGGTGTGCCCCGCCCGGATGGTGGTGGACGCCCAGGGGGACGGCGGCGGGCTGGAGCAGACCGTCAAGGCCCTGCTGTGGCTGCGGCGCACCGGCCTTTGGTGGGGCGAGGTGGTCATCCGGGACCGCGGCCTGGACGCCGGGGGGCTGGCCCTGGCCCGGGCCCTGGCGGAGGGCCCGGGCGTGCGCTTCGAGGACGGCGGCTGGGACAGCGTGTAGCGGTCAAAGCGTTTCACGTGAAACGCCAGTTCGATTTTAAAACTACAAAAGAAACGAGGAATGCACCATGGAGTTGAAGGAAGCGCTGGCCAGGCTGGCCGAGCTGCAAAGGAAGATGTACGCCTATCAGGCGGCGTCCTCCTCGCTGTACCTGGACGGCACCACCGTGGCCCCCAAGGACACCGCCGAGGGCCGGGGGGTGGCCCTGGGCGTGCTGGCCGGGGAGCGGCATAAGCTGTTCTCCGCCCCGGAGGTGGGGGAGCTGCTGGACTTTTTGTGGGAGCGCAGGGACGGGCTGGACCACCCCGTCCGCCGGCAGGTGGAGGAGCTGCGCCGGTCCTACGGCCAGCTCACGCGCATCCCGGCGGACGAGTATATGGAGTACGCCGTCCTCACCAACCAGGCCAGCGACGTGTGGCACCGGGCCAAGGAGGCCAGCGATTTCGAGCTGTTCCGCCCGGTGCTGGAAAAGCTGGTGGCCTTCAACATCAAGTTTGCCGGGTATTACGACAGCTCCAAGGCCCCCTACGACGCCCTGCTCAACGAGTATGAGCGGGGGGTGGATATGGCCTACCTGGACAACTTCTTCGCCACCCTGCGAGAGCGCATCGTCCCCCTGCTCCACGCCGTGATGGAGCAGGAGCCGCCCGACGACTCCTTCCTGCGCAGGCGTTATCCCGTGGAGGGGCAGCGGAGGTTCTCCGACTACCTGATGGAGGTGCTGGGGCTGGACCGGGCGCACTGCGCCATCGGTGAGACGGAGCACCCCTACACCCTGGAGTTCAACAACAAGGACGTGCGCATCACCACCCACTACCACGAGGACAACGTGGACTTCTCCATGTACTCCGTCATCCACGAGGGGGGCCACGCCAAGTACGAGCTGGGCATCGCCGACGAGCTGCAATACACCTGCCTGGCCGGGGGCGTGTCCATGGGCGTCCATGAGAGCCAGTCCCGGTTCTACGAAAACCTGATCGGCCGCTCCCTGCCCTTTATCCAGGCCATCTTCCCCAAGATGCAGGAGTTCTTCCCCGGGCAGCTGGCCGACGTGACGGCGGAGCAGTTCTACCGCGCCGTGAACAAGGCCCAGCCCTCCCTCATCCGCACCGAGGCGGACGAGCTGACCTACTGCCTCCACGTGATGGTGCGCTATGAGATTGAAAAGCAGCTCATCGGCGGCACGCTGGCGGTGAAGGACGTGCCCGGGACCTGGAACCGGCTGTACAAGGAGTACCTGGGGGTGGACGTGCCCGACGACCGGCGGGGCTGCCTCCAGGACAGCCACTGGTCGGGCGGCTCCTTCGGCTATTTCCCCTCCTACGCCCTGGGCAGCGCCTACGGCGCCCAGATGCTGCGCAATATGGAGCGGGACATGGACGTGTGGGGGCCGGTCTCCAGGGGGGATCTGTCCGGCGTGTCCGCCTGGCTGGGGGAGAAAATCCACAGGTACGGCGGCCTGATGGAGCCCGCGGACGTGGTGAAAAACGCCTGCGGCCAATTCGACCCCACCGTATTCGCGGACTACCTGGAGAAAAAATACTCCGCGCTGTATCACCTGTAAGGGATAAAGGGCCCGGCGGGAGCATTCCCGCCGGGCCCTTCTGCCTCGCAGAGCTCGCGCTCGTCAAGCGCGAAGAAATTGAAATCCATTTCCCCGGCGGCATGCGCGTCGGGGAAAATACCGCCCGGCCCGCAAGTGCGCGCGCGCAGCGGACCGCAATCCCCCCTCTGGAAAGGGCTTCGCCCTTTCCAGTGGGCTGCGTCAGCGGAACCAGCCGTGGTTGTCCCGGCTGTCCAGCACATCCAGCATGGCGGACAGCATCTCCGCCGCCTGGGCCCTGGTGAGGGGCTGGGACAGCTGGGAGCTGCCGGACAGCACCGACACCGCCTCCATATTCACCGCCGACTGGTAGGCCCAGGCGGGGGCGGTCTCGGCGGAGAAGGCGGAGGCCGTCCCCGCCACGTCGCCGGTGGCCAGCAGGCGGTCAATGATGACGGCGGCCTCCGCGCAGGTCACCGCGCCGCCGGGGACGAACACTGTCTGGCCCGCGCCGTTGCGGGAGCCCTCCACCGTCCCCACCGCCAGGGCGGCGGACACATAGCCCTTGGCCCAGGCGGAGATGTCGCCGTCGTCATAGAACCCGGTGAGGGTGACGCCGCTGAGCGGCTCCTTCCCCGCCGCCGTCATGGCCATGGCCAAAAACTCCTGGCGGGTGAAGGTGCTGTCCGGGTCGAAGCAGTACAGCTCCCCCACCTTCCGCCCGGTGTACACCCCCGCCTCCGCCAGGCGCAGGGCTGCGTAGTGGGCGGGGTCGCCCTCCAGATCGGAATAGCTGACCGTGGTGGACTGCTTCTGGATGGTCACCTTCACGGTGGCGGGCCTGGACATATTCCCCTTGGCGTCAATGGCCACATAGGTGAAGGTGTCCCGGCCCTTCTTGCCCTCATAGGGGGTGTAGGTGAAGGCGGCGGGGTCGTTCTCGTCCATGGCCACCTGGCCCCGGGCGGGGCTGTCCACCACCTGGAAGGTGACCAGGTCACCCTCCGGGTCCACGGCGGCGAAGCGGCTGGAAATGGCCACCCCCTTGTAGGTCTTGAGGGTCAGGTCCTCGGCAATGGGGGCGGCGTTCTCCACCTCCGCGGTGGGGGTGGTCAGCGCCAGGGCGGGGACGGTAAGCGCCCCTGCCAGACACAGGGACAGTATCATGATTCGCTTTTTCAAAGGGAAAGCCTCCTTTGTATGGTTGTGGGACTAGCTTACTCCAATTGAGAAAAAATTATGCGGCCGTCCCTCTTCCCAGGGGCGGCCGCATGGCGGCGCGTCACTTTTTTCGGCGCGCTTTGACTAGGCGCCGTTTGAAAATTGGCAATATGCCCAGCGGCGAGGAATTTTTTCGCCGGGCAAGGCGGTTTGGCGCAGAAATACTTTGTGTATTTCGAGGCAAATCAACGCGGCTCGGCGGAAAAAAGCCCGCCGATTGGGCGTGTTGCCAATTTTCAAACAAGCCCTATAATTGACTTCGGTCCTTGAGCCAGCTGGGCAGGGGCCGCATTTTGATGCCGGACACCAGCCCCATGGCGATGAACAGCGTCAGGGTGGACGACCCCCCGTAGCTGATGAAGGGCAGGGTCAGGCCGATGACGGGGCCGATATACAACGTCATGGCCACGTTGATGATGGTCTGGATCATCAGCATCCCGGCGATGCCCATGGCGATATAGGCGGACATGTGGCTGCGGGCCCGGCGGGACACCCACACACAGCGCAGGATGATAAGCAGCAGCACCAGTAGCACCGCGCAGCAGCCGATAAACCCGAATTCCTCCCCGCACACGGCGAAGATGTTGTCGGTGTGCCGGGCGGGCAGGCTGGTGGGATCGGGGGATTGGGTCTGGATGCCCTTCATAAACCCCATGCCGGTGAGCTGCCCCGAGCCGATGGCCAGCAGGGAGTGGTTCTGCTGCCAGCCCTGGCCCCGCGGGTCAAAATTATTCCCTTTCCAGTGCTCCACCACCACCCGGAAGCGCATAATGCGGTAGTCTGTCCAGTATTTGGTGCGGGGGAGGATGAAATGCCACAAAAACACCAGCCCGCCCACCAGGGGCGCCCCCACCCCGATGAACCACCACCTGCTCACCCCGGCCACCCAGGCCATGACCACAAAGATGAACAGGTAGACGATGACCATACCCCAGTCGCCCGACAGCACCGCCAGCGACCCGGCGAACACCCCGGTCAGCACCAGGTATTTCATCAGGGCGGAAAAGCGGCCCAGCCCCCGGGGCCGCTCCTTGTTAATCATCCAGGCCAGCACCACGATATAGGCCAGCTTTGCGATCTCCCCGGGCTGGAAGCCGGGAAAGCCGGGTATGGGCAGGTAGACCCAGCTCTTGTTCCCGCTGTCCCCCCCCTCGCCGAAGGGGTAGATCAGGGCGATGACAAACAGCCCCAGCAGCAGGAACACCCACCACCATTTTTCCATCAAAAACTCAATGTCGATAAAGGTGACCCAGATGTAGGCCACGATACCCATGCACAGGAACATGGCCTGCCTCACAGCATAGCCCCGGAGCACCTCCCGGTACTGGGTGGCGGAGTAGATGAGCACCAGCCCCATCAGGCTGGCCAGGATGCACAGGAGCAGAAGAACCACGTCGCCCTTTTTAAAAAATTCCCTGAGTGTGCGCGTCGGCTGCAAGGCGCGGCCCCCTCTCCATAAAAACTGCAAGTTAGTATAGCACACCGGCGGGAAATATGCTATACTCATTTGCGAGAGTTTTTGAATTCTTAATGGTTGGGAGGCGATACGCATGGAATTTGTCACCCACAGCCGGGAGGAGACCGAGGCCCTGGGCGCCCGCCTGGCGGACGCGCTGGCGGAGGGCCGGGTGGTGGCCTTCACCGGCGACCTGGGGGCGGGCAAGACCGCCTTTGTGTCCGGCATGGCCCGCGCCCTGGGAGTGGAGGAGCGGGTGACCAGCCCCACCTTCACCATCGTCAATGAGTATGAGGGGGGGCGGCTCCCCCTTTTCCACTTCGATATGTACCGGCTGGACAGCGCCGACGAGCTGTTCCACATCGGCTGGGAGGATTATCTGGCCCGGGGGGGCGTGTGCGCCGTGGAGTGGAGCGAGAACGTGACCGGGGCCATCGAGCCGGACGCGGTTCGTGTGTCCATCCTCCGGGGGGACGGGGACAACGACCGGGTCATCGCCATTGAGGGGGTAAAGCTGTGAAAATCATCGCGCTGGAGACCTCCGCCGTCACGGCCAGCGTGGCGGTAACCGACGACGAGAGGCTGCTGGCCCAATCCTTCCAGAACAGCGGGCTGACCCACTCCGCTACCCTGATGCCCATGGTGTCCGGCCTGCTGAAAAACACCGGCCTGACGCTGGACGAGATGGATGTGGTGGCGGTGGCGGCGGGGCCGGGGTCGTTCACCGGGGTGCGCATCGGCGTGGCCGCCGCCAAGGGGCTGGCCTGGCCGGGGGACA
>ERZ779632.136-NODE-136-length-48088-cov-11.200425_pt1 | contig 48088 bp, 47 predicted proteins | sample MGYA00514194_ERZ779632 | MGnify/ENA primary metagenome ERZ779632 (study PRJEB29562, sample SAMEA4376704) | mouse gut metagenome | isolation source: Cecum | study: EMG produced TPA metagenomics assembly of the A DSS colitis mouse model was used to assess the... | reverse complement strand
GAGCGCCACCTTGCCAAGGTGGAGGTAGCGAGTTCGAGCCTCGTCGTCCGCTCCACAAGATGTGAAAAGACGCTTCTTTCTTGGAGCGTCTTTTCCAAACATTGGTGACATAGCCAAGTGGTAAGGCAAAGGTCTGCAAAACCTTCATTCCCCGGTTCAAATCCGGGTGTCACCTCCAGAAACGCTATGGATAGAGATGTCCATAGCGTTTTTCATTTTTTGTACAGAGGAGGAATGCCTTGTGCTGGAAAACATCCCGGACAGGGAAGAACTGGCGGCATTGCTTGGCCCAGCGCTGTATGAGGTGTGGGCAGGCTTGTGCGCCGCAATTGACGCGAAATACGAAATGGAGCGGCTTTGGAACACAGGCGGCAAAAACTGGCAATATGAATATAAGTACCGCAGGGGCGGCAAGACCCTGTGCGCACTCTATGCCCGGGAAGGCTGTGCAGGGTTCATGGTAATTTTTGGCAAGGCCGAGCGGGATAAATTCGAGGCACTTCAAGACAGCTTCCCTGCACAGATACAAACAGCATACGCAAAGGCGCAGACTTTCCACGATGGAAAATGGGTTATGTTTGAGCCTGAAAGCACAGAATTGCTGGATGATTACGTGCGGCTGTTGACAATCAAGCGGAAGCCGAACCGAAAATGAAACCCCTGTTTTGCGAAAGGAGCGTGTAAAGCTTATGCAGTTTGAAACAGAACGCCTTATCCTGCGGGAGATGGTTCCCAGCGACTTTGATGCCCTGTACAAGGTTTGGGGGGATAGGGATATCATGCAGCACTACCCCTATACCTTCGATGAAAAGCGGGTCAGGGAATGGATCCAGCGGAACATGGAGCGGTATCAGATTTTTGGCTTTGGCCTTTGGGCAGTCGTTTTGAAAGAGACGGGGGAAGTAATCGGCGACTGCGGCCTGACCATGCAGAACATCGGCAGCAAGATAAAGCCTGAGATTGGCTACCACATCCGCAAAGACCAGCAGCGCAAAGGCTATGCCAAAGAGGCTGCCCGGGCCTGCCGGGATTGGGCCTTTGAAAACACCCCTTTTTAACATGCTTTTTTCCTACATGAAATACACGAACATCGGCTCTTATTCCACTGCTATGGCTAACGGCATGCGCCTGTTAGAAGAGTTTGAGGACGATGTGAACACCATCACGAAAGTTTATGGCATCACCCGGGAGGAGTGGGAGCAGTGCCGGTAAAAGAATGGGGAATACCTACCCTTTTAGAAGCCGCAGACCCGGAGAGCGCTGCGGCCCTGTGCCGCCATTTAGGGTTTGGCTTTGTCGAACTGAATATGAACCTGCCCCAGTACCAGCAGTGGGACATGCCCTTGCTGCAAAGCGTGGCAGACAGGTATCAGATTTATTTCACCATACACCTGGACGAAAAGCTGGATCTGTGTGATTTCAACCCCCTTGTGGCCCAGGCATACCTGGACACCCTGCTGAACACTATCTCCTTTGCCCGTAAGCTGCACATCCCTATCTTAAACATGCACCTGTCAGAAGGCGTACACTTCACTCTGCCTGGAAAAAAGGCGTATCTCTATGAGATGTACCGGGAACATTTCCAGGGGCGGCTGGCAGAGGCCATTGCCCGGTGCGAGGAAGCCGCAGAAGGGGCGGTTTCCATCTGCCTGGAGAATACCGGGAATTTTAACAAACCCTTCCTCCAGGAGGCCCTGGAGCTGTTCCTTCAAAGCACGCTCTTTGGGCTGACCTTCGACATTGGCCATAACCACAGCGCCGGGGACGTGGACAGGCCCTTTTTCCTTGCCCATAAAGATCGGCTGCATCATTTCCACATTCATGACGCAATCGGTGGAAAAAACCATCTGCCCCTGGGCACAGGGGAAATTGATCTGCCCTGGCACCTGGCTCTTGCCGCTGAGAGAGACTGCCGGGCTGTGCTGGAAGTGAAAACAGCGCAGGCCCTGGCAGACTCGGCGGCATGGTTGCACAGGGAAGACTTCCTGGAAAGAAAATAGATAGTACGAAAAATCATGAGAAAGGAACGATACCAGACACAGCCTGTATCGCATGGCGATTAAAATGTATACAAAAAGCGATTTGCTGGCAGACATTAAAAATATGGGCGTCAACCCCCAAGGCGCTTTGCTCATCCATTCCTCTATGAAGGCCATCGGCCCAGTAGAGGGCGGTGCGGACACCGTCCTGGACGCCTGGTGTCAGTACATGGGGGAGGGGCTGCTCATTTTTCCTACCCACACCTGGAAATATATTGGGCAAGGCAAGGAGCAGAATGTGTTCGACTCCCGCACGCTTCCCTCCTGCGTAGGCATCCTGCCCGAGCTTTTCCGGCACAGGCCCGGCGTGGTGCGCTCCCTGCATCCCACCCATTCAGTAGCCGCCCTAGGAAAGGGGGCCGCTGCCTACACAGCCGGCGAGGAACAGGCCCACAGCCCCTGCCCCCGTGATGGCTGCTGGGGCAAACTACTGGACTTGGACGCGGACATTCTCTTTTTAGGCTGCACCCTGCGCTCCAACACCTTTATTCATGGCGTAGAGGAGTGGGAAGGCATTCCAAACCGCCTTACAGAGGAAACCCGGCCCATCACTATTATAGGGCCTCAGGGCGAAGAATACCGCACAGACGCGCGGTTTCATTACTGCCCTGCTGGGGACGTTTCTGAAAACTATGACAAGCTGGAAAAGCCATTTTTAAAGCATGGGGCCATCCGGTATGGTACGTTTGGAGACGCCAAATGCATCATTGGCAACGCCCGTAAAATGCGGGCAACTGCCTGCGCACTGCTGGAAAAAAATCCCGATCTTTTCCTGGACGCACAAGCAGTTCCTGAGGAATGGTATTGACAATTACAGATCCCGCCTGTCTGAGAAAGCGCCCAAGCCCGCAAGGCTGGCGCTTTTCTTTTTCCTCTTCTGGATTCTTGAAAAGAAGAATAGGAAAAATTTTCCCAGCATAGCTTGTATGGAAAGACTGTAAAACCTACAAGGCAAAGGGGAGAAGGCATGAAACGGAAGCTGGCATTTTGGGTGTTATTCTGCGGAGCGCTGGCGCTTTTCGGTATACAGACCATGGAAGCCTTTGGCGTGGTGTCCTTCCACGCCGATTTTTTCCAGAAAAAAGGAACCATTGTGGTAGACGCGGGCCATGGCGGCGAAGACGGCGGAGCCGTAGGCATAAACGGGGCGGTGGAAAAGGATATCAATTTAGCCATTGCCCTGGAGCTGGAAAAGCACTTAAAGCAGAATAATTTCAATGTCATCATGATCCGGGACACCGACAGCGCCGTAGGGGATCAAAGCCTTGGCACAATTGCCGAGAGAAAGCGCTCCGACACAAAAAGGCGCCTGCGCATAGTGGAGGAAACAGGGGAGTGCATTCTCATCAGCATCCACCAGAACCACTTTTCCGAAAGCAAGTACAGCGGCACCCAGGTGTTTTATTCCGGCGCCCGGGAAGAAAGCGGGGTGCTGGCAGAGGCTGTCCGGCAAAATATTGTAAGCGCCTTGCAGCCTGAAAACAAACGGGAAAACAAAGAGGCCGAAAAAAATATTTATCTGCTGTATAACTGCCATGTACCAGCTATTTTGGTAGAATGCGGCTTTTTGTCAAACCCCCAGGAGGCAGAAAAGCTGCAAACGCCTTCTTACCAGCAGGAAATGGCGGCGGCTATCTATAACGGGCTGATAGACTATTTGCAGGCAAACCAGGATACCGGAAAGGAGCAGGGCAGCAACGGGCAGTTTGCAAATCCATAAAAATGTGATATAATGGCTGTAAAGAACGCTATTACACTTGACATATCATAAGGAATGAAAAAGCAATGGCAGCCAAAAGCAAAGTCATATACCAGTGTACCCAGTGCGGGTTTGAATCCCCCAAATGGGCAGGAAAATGCCCTTCCTGCGGGGAGTGGAACACCCTTCTGGAGACAGTAAAGGAACAGGAAAGCGCCCAGCGTGCGGCTGTAAAGCGGGCTGTAGGCGGCATGGCCTCCCGGGCAGTGCCTATCGGGGAAATCAGCACCACAGACGAGCACCGCTACCACACAGGCCTGTCCGAGTTGGACAGGGTGCTGGGCGGCGGCATCGTAAAAGGCTCCCTTGTGCTGATAAGCGGCGATCCAGGCATCGGCAAATCCACCATCCTCCTGCAAATCTGCGAATATCTGGGCCAGAATCTACGGGTGCTCTATGTGTCTGGGGAGGAGTCTGCCCGGCAAATCAAGCTGCGAGCCTCCCGGCTGGGGGTGCAAAGCCCGAACCTGATGATCCTGACGGAGACGGATGTCCAGTACATAGTAGAGCAAATCCGGGCCGAAAAGCCGGACTTGGTGATGATCGACTCCATCCAAACCATGAACTACACAGAGCTTTCCTCCTCGCCGGGCAGCATTACCCAGGTGCGGGAATGCACCAACGTGATGATGCGCTGTGCCAAAGCCCTGGATATCCCGGTTATTGTGGTGGGCCACGTGAACAAAGACGGGGCCATTGCCGGGCCAAAGGTGCTGGAGCATATTGTGGACGCTGTCCTGCTCTTTGAGGGCGACCGGCAGATGACCTACCGCATTTTGCGGGCAGTAAAAAACCGTTACGGCTCTACAAATGAGATCGGCGTGTTTGATATGGGAGAGAAGGGGCTGCAGCAGGTGGAGAACCCCTCTCTTGCCATGCTTTCCGGCAGGCCCAAGGATGCCTCCGGCACTTGCGTCACTGCTGTCATGGAAGGCTCCCGGCCTTTGCTTGCGGAGATACAGGGGCTTGCCACCACCTCGGGCTTTGGCACGCCCCGGCGCATGGCTACAGGCTTTGACAACAACCGCATGGCCCTGATTCTGGCTGTGCTGGAAAAACGGGCTGGCTTTTATTTTTCCAATTTAGACACATATCTGAACGTGGTAGGGGGCCTGCGGCTGGATCAGCCCTCTGTAGACTTGGCAGTAGCTGTGGCGCTGGTGTCCAGCCTGAAGGACATGCCCGTTCGGGAGGATACTGTGGTGTTCGGGGAAATTGGCCTGGCAGGAGAACTGCGGAGCGTCAGCCATGTAGAACTGCGCATCGCGGAAGTCAGCCGCCTGGGCTTCACCAGGTGTATCCTGCCTTACCATGGGCTGAAAAACGTGTCTAAAAGCAAGCTGGAAGGGCTGGAGGTTATCGGCGCCCGGAACATCCGGGAGGCCTTCCAGGCCGCCACCACATGAGCGCGCACACGCCGCGGCTGCCTTGCCGCCCGGTCAGGCTGGCGCTGGTTTCCGGGGAATACCCGGAGCTGGCAGACAGTCTGAAGCAGCAGGGCATTACCCCCATTAAAACTTTGTTCGATTCCCGTTTGCCCGCTCCGCTGGGATACCATCCTGACATGCAAGTGTTCCTTTTTGAACGAGAAGCCTTTGTGTTAAGGGAAAGCGCTTTACAAGACAAGCTGTCCAGCCTGGGGCTTTCCATAAAAGAAACCATCTGTCAGCCAGAAAGCCAATATCCCTGCGATGTGCTGTGCAACGGCTTTGTGTGGGGCAAATGGCTGGTGGGGAATCCCAAAACGCTGGATGTGAGCATACAAAGCGCTGCCCAGGCCCGGGATCTGGAGCTGTTGCCAGTGCGGCAAGGGTATGCGGCCTGCTCTATAGCGCTGATAAACGAAAAGGCTTGTATCACTGCCGACGCAGGCATGGCAAAGGCCCTGGAAGCAAAAGGGTTTTCTGTGCTGAAAATCCGATCTGGCTTCATCAGACTGCCCGGCTATGACACTGGCTTCATTGGTGGCTGCTGCGGCAAAGTCTCCGCTGATGTGCTAGCAGTTTCCGGCAGGCTGGAAAGCCATCCCGATGGAAAAGCTATCCGGGCTTTCTGCGAAAGCTGCGGCGTTTCCATTTGGGAGCTGACTCAAAATCCTCTTATAGATGTAGGCGGTATTTTGCCCTTGGTTTAACGCCAGGAGGGACGAGGGAGCCAGCACCTTTGAAAGGGGCTTTTTCCAAAAAGAGCAATTATACAAAATTTCTCGTTTTGTCTCTTTTCGCGCATATACTTGATGCGCGAAATGATACAAAACGCCAATTTTGTAAGCGCGCAATATCCGGGCGCGCGCTAATTGCGGTTCGAGCGCAGGCGAGACTTTTTGGAAAAACCCCGCAACTTGGGTGCTGACGCTGAGGGGGGCGGAGGTTCGCTGGCTCTGGCTGTTTCTTATACTTGATAATAGGCACAGTATTCCTTCAATAAATTACTTGTGGATAACCGCATTATAAATTTATTGACTGAAAGTGATGTCTACTGCAACGGACGCATGAAAATCAATCCCTGTAATGGGGAAGTGCTGGAGGACGTTGTCGCAAACCGTCCTATCTTTCGGCGGCTGGCTGTGGAGGAAGTCGGGGACAGGAAGAAGAAAACACGGAAACAATCGGCGGCGGGGGAAAGCGCGGGGAGGGCTGCGGCCCGAGCAAGAAAACAATTGTTCGAGCTGGCTGTCTGCAATCCCATGGAGTATTTCATTACCCTTACGCTGGATGAGAGGGAGATAGACCGATATGACTACAAAAAATGTGTGCTTAGGCTCGGACAATGGCTCTCCAACCGTGTGGAGCGAAATGGTTTTCAATACATCCTTGTGCCAGAACTGCACAAGGATGGAGCGTTGCACTTTCACGGTCTGGTTAACGGTGGAGGGCTTCGGCTGTGTGAAAGTGGGCACAAAACGAAAGATAATAGAATCATATACAATATATCTAACTGGCGTTATGGCTTCACAACTGCTGTCAAGCTGTCCGGAGATTACGGAGCAGTTTGTCGCTACATCACAAAATATATTACAAAATCTACGGAATCAGGGTGCATTGGTGGGCGGTACTTCTTTCACGGGGGAGACTTGCGGCCCCCTCGGCTGGTTTATTACCAGGCCGACAACTGGGCGGAAATCCCGGGAAAGGTGGTGGTGGTAGAGGAAGCTGGGTTAGAGTTCCGTTATCGGCCTATAGGCGAAACGCCCACTTAATATATTTCCTTGTTGACAAAATGACAACCGCAAGGATGGAGGGAGTATTGCGGTCAGAATTTCTTGAAAGGGGGGAATTTGTGCGGCTGATTTCCCAGATGCCGGAGACGTACAAGGTGGCGCTGCTGCTGAGCTTGGAAACTGGCCTGCGGATTTCCGATGTGCTGGGGCTGACGTTTAGCCAGGTGCTTTGGGGCGCACCTGTGCGGGAGCGCAAGACGGGCAAGACGGTTGTGCTGGATGTTCCAGCCTATCTCAAGGCGGCTTTATGGGGCTGGTGGCTGGACAGGCAGAGGGAGCTGGTCTTTGAAAGCAAGAAGGCCCCTGGCAGGCCCGTGAGCAGGTCTACAGTGTATCGTTGGGTTAGAAGGGTGGCCCAGGACGAAAAGGCCCATGTATCGCCCCACACGGCCCGGAAAATCTTTGCTGTGGAGAGGTTCCGGGAGTGCGGGAGCTTGGAGCAGGTGCAGGAAGCCTTGCGCCATGACAGGCCGGAAACAACGGCCTTGTATGCGCTAAGCGACAAATTTTGACAATTTTGTAACCTTTTTGCAACACTTTCAGGATTGTTGCAAAAAAAAGGCCCCGGGCTTGACAAGTCCGGGGCCTTTGTGCTACCCTTTTTGTAGTGACACAATCAGGGCCGAGCACAGTCTTATTGTTTTGTACGTAAACCTCGCCCGTCTCAGGTGCCCGCAGGCAAGCCCGAGACTTGGCGATTGTTTCCGTGATTACAATGATACTATCTCTTGTGGGATTTGTCAAGGCCCGGAAAGGAAAAGATGGAATCTGGGTTTTATTTTCAACCTTCCCGCGCGCCAGCGCGGGCCAGCGTCCGCAAGGAGGCCCGGAAGCCCGGGCCGACTGGAGGCGCGCCGCTGACCCAGCGGAACACGCAGGAGGGACAAAGGAGCCAGCACCTTTGAAAGGGGCTTTTTCCAAAAAGAGCAATTATACAAAATTGATATTTTGTATAATTTAGGGGAGACAGAAAGGCATTCGTGCCTCTGAAATTCCATAAAACCCAGCTAAAATCCCAGAAAGGAATCCTTGCCATGAGTTTTTCAATCAAACTGGAAATGTCCGATCTCGTTCAGGAATACGCCATGTATCTGCGCAACATTAAAGGATTGTCCGCCAAAACTGTAGATGAATACTGCATGGATCTGCGCACGCTGTTCCGTTTTTTAAAGGTTAACTGGGCCTTGGTACAGCCCGGCGTGCCGCTGGAAGAAGTTTCTGTAAAAGACGTGGGCCTGGAATTTGTCCGGAACATCAAAACCTACGACCTGTTCGAGTTTATGAATTTCGTGGCAGACGAGCGCAACAATATGAGTTCCACCCGCCAGCGGAAATCCTCCTCGCTGAAATCCTTTTTCAAATACCTCACCGTCCACGAAAAGCTTTTGGCAGAAAACCCCACAGAAAACCTGACCCCGCCTAAAAAAAAGAAAGCGCTCCCCCATTTTCTTTCTCTCGAACAAAGCATCGAACTGTTACAAGCAGTAGAAGGCCCGGACGCAGAGCGCGACCGCTGTATCCTGACCTTGTTTCTCAACTGCGGAATGCGCCTTGCTGAGCTGGTTTCCATCAACATTTCAGATGTGCTCTATAACAATTCCACCCTTCGCATTCTGGGCAAGGGCAATAAGGAGCGCATTGTATACCTGAACCAGGCCTGCCTGGACGCCATCAACAGTTATCTGGCGGTGCGCCCTAAGGACGGCGTAATTGATCGCAGCGCCCTCTTTCTCAGCAACCGGAAAACCCGCATCAGCCCTAAAACTGTACAGGCCATGGTGAAGAAATACCTGGATAAAATCGGCCTCAGCGGCCCCGGTTACTCGGTACACAAGCTGCGCCACACAGCCGCCACCTTAATGTACCGTTACGGCGATGTGGATATCCGGGTGCTCCAGGATATTCTGGGCCATGCCAATCTGGGCACCACAGAAATCTATACGCACACCTCCAGCAATCAGATGGAAAATGCCATAAACTCGAATCCTCTGGCCCATGTATCTCCCAAAAGCGAGAAAAAGGAACAGAAAGACGAAGAATAGAAAAACAGCAAAAAATAAGCAAGCCTTGAGAGACGAACTGCCTTTCAAGACTTGCTTTTATTTTTTGTCCGTCATAGATTCCTCACAGGATTTCTGCATCATATGACGCTCAACAACAGGATAAATCATAAAATTCACCAGAAACATGGAAAAACCGCAGCCGAACAGCCCGAAGAAGATAGAAAACACCAAAAGATTCAGCACCAGCAAAGGCAGGCTGCAAAAAAGCACCAGTACGCTTAAAAGGAGCGTAAGCAGCAGATTCCGCCCAAGGCCTACAACTGAAAAAATCAAAGCATTTTTGTAGGCTTGTCTCCATTTCAAATGGAACGTAACCAGCATAACTGGCAGATAATATTGGGCAAACAGGCACAGCAGCCCCAGCATCACACAGGGCCATAAAAGGGCATAATACAAGGGCTGGCTTTGGGCTGCCCAGCCATAACAGGCAATGGAAGTAGACAACACTGCAAACTGAAGATAGCACATAGCGCCCCCCAGCAGGAAGCTTTTCCAGTTGGCCCTCACAGCGTCCCAGAAATCATACCAGATAAAAGCGTGTTCTTCCCTTACATAATTCCTAGTAACAAAGGCCAGCCCCGCCCAAAATGGAGAAAGCAGCACCAGCGGCACCGGAACTGCCCACAGCCTCCACATATCCAGCCAGAAGCCTTTCATTTCATAAGGAGCCGGGTGGGAAAACTGCTCCCATCTGCACCACTGTATACCGTTTCCCGACTCTGGCAAACGCATCAGATAGTGCGGCAAGAAAAACTCCAGCGCCGCCATCAAAGCCAGCACTAGCAGAATCGGAACCAGGAAAAGCAGGTTCAGCCGCACCAGTTGGGAAAATTTCCGCCCCCAAAGCTGAAAAAACCGCGCCGGCGCTGCTTTGGGCTTTTCCTCTCTGCGCACTTCAGGTTCAGACCCGCCATAAGGCCTGAACAAACCAAAGAAAGGCAAGCTGCTCCCTCCTTTACCCCAGCTTCCGTTGGGCTTTGGGATGGCAGTCGTGATACACCTGGTTCACATGGCTGTCCAAAAGCTGTACATACACTTGGGTAGAGGAAATATCCGCATGGCCCATCATTGTCTGAATGTCCTTGACAGAAGCGCCGTTTTCCAATAGATGGAGGGCAAAGGAGTGGCGGATGGTGTGAGGCGTAATTTCTTTTGTAATGCCTGCCTCCACCGCATAGCCTTTTACAATCTTCCAGAATCCCTGGCGGGTCAGCCTGCCGCCGTTCAGGTTCACAAAAAGCGCCTCGCCGCTGTCCGGCCCGGCAATCAAGCCCCGCATCCGGTATATGTAGTCAGACACCGCCACCACAGCAGAAGGGTAAATAGGGATGGAACGCACGCCTTTGCTGCCCCGGCAGTACAGCACCCCGGAACGCAGGTTGATGTCCTGTATGTTCAGATTGATAAGCTCCGAAGCCCGGATGCCTGTCGCATACAGCAGCTCCAGCATGGCCTTGTCCCGGCAGCCCTTCGGCTCTGTGATATCCGGCTGGGCAAGCAGCAGCTCAATCTCTTCCCCCAGCAAAACCTGGGGCAGCTTTTTCTCCGCCTTTTCCAGCTTTACCGCCTTTGCCGGGTTATGATCCACAAGCCCCTGCATAATAAGGAACTTATAAAAACAACGGACAGAGGCCAAATTCCGAGAAATGGTAGTGGTAGAGCGCTTTAAATCAGCCAAATGCTGCACAAAGGCTTGGATATCCCGTTCGTCTGCTTCTAGAGGCGTAATATCCAGCCTGCCAAGAAACTCCAAAAAATACTGGACATCCCGCAAATAAGATTCCCGCGTGTTAGCAGAATTGGCCTTCTGCTCCATGAGATACTGCGCGAACATAGAATGGAAATCGTACACGTTTCAACACCTTCTTTATGATGGAAATATACTGCCGTACAGCACAGCCAGCAAGCCTCCCACAAGAGCAGCCATAACCGCAAAAGACAGGAACAGGAAAAAGTCCATAAGATAACGGCGGAAATTCAGACTTTCTTCCTGAGGGCTGAACCCGGCCTTTGCCAGGCGCTTGGAAAAAACCATGGTGCGGGTGGCGAAAAGCAGGAGCAGCAGAGATGCAAGGGCTGTAACAGGCGTATAAGTACATGCCGCCCGGCCCAGCCCGGAAAGCCCGTCCACAGTAAAAAAGGAAAGGACTCCCAGGCCCACAGTAACGCCTTTCAGAAAGATGAAGGCTGGCACAGCCGCCACTCCAAAAGCGGTCATTCCTAAAAGGAACAACAAGATAAGGCCGATAAGCATATTCAACAATAAGGTGGAGAAACAGGGAAAAAAGCCCCCCTGAGGGTCGGGGATTCCCGAAAAGAACAGGGGCAGCACTTGCCCGCTATGAAAAAAATCAAAAGTGCCTCCGGCTGCCGCTCCAGCCACTGCGCCACATAGCAGCAAAGCCAGCAAAGGGCAAAAAACAGCTTTTCGGGAAAAACGCCGGAGAAAGGGGATGTCTTGGAAGAGCGCGCGGGTTTCTTTTGCTTTCATGAAGCACCGTCCTTTACTTTTTCACAGGGAATGTATGGAGCTTATGCCACATATCTATGAAAAAGGGGTCGCGCCTATGTCTCTCTTTCTGAATAAAAACCGCGATGTATAAAAAGATTATTTGTAACTCAAGTTGCATCCATGCGTAATATACAGTGGACAGGACCAAACTTTATGCATGGCAGGGTGCTGTCTGTTTGTATGTGAGCAGGAAAACTGCCCGCAACAAGATAGAGGGCTGATAATGAAATAAAAGAGGTATATATTGGGTTTTTTCCGGAAAAACCCAGAAAAAACCTTGTCTGTTTTTCCACAATGCCATAAAAACCGTGTGGAAACCCCCGCTGTACTAGCAAACAATCCAGGCTGGGAATTCCCCTTGTCCTATACTATACCCCATCTGCGTGAATTTTGCAAGGGGTTTCAATGAATATTTTTTCTTTTTTCGCGAAACCTCGAGATTTTATGTATTTTGAATTATGTAAACTTGTGAATATATACACCTTGTGATTATGTAAAAACACAGAAATGTGGTATGTATAAAAATACACACAGCTAGGCCGTGTGTATAAAGGTTGAAAATATGCTTTGTTTTGCGTTTAAAATTTCACTTTCGCTTTGCGGTTGGCCCCCAGAACCCCCCCAATGGCTCCGCTGGCTAAAAGTGCCGCTATCTTTCCTGCACCGCTGATAGCAAAAACCTCTCCAGCCATAAAATAAGAAGCCACGCTGATACACACAGCCAATAAAGCCCCGGACGCCAGCCCTAGGTACAGCCCTTTCTCTTTTGCCGCCAGCGCTGCAGCCAGCCCGCCTAAAAAAGCAGCGGCACAAGCTGCGGCAGTGGTTATCAGTGGCAGGGAACCTTGGGGCAGCACACCTGCCCTTGCAATAATGAACGCGATAATTGCCAGCAGCACAAGGCTGCTCCCCCCTATCGCCCCGGCGGAAAGGAGTATGGATCGGATAAATTTCATAAAAAAGACCTCACAGCTCAAGTTTGTACAATACTATGAGCTGTGAGGCCTCTTTATGCCATATTCATTCTGTTTTTGGTTCTTAGAAGCTGCACCAATCCTATCGGTACAGCTTTTTATTCCTTCTCTTCCTCATGCACAGTGTCCACGCTGCCGATAGCCCAGCGCTTAATGCGCATCTTTGCTTTGTCGCTGCCGGTTTCAATGACGATAGACTCTGTCTCGTCCTTTATCGCCACAATGCGTCCGCATATGCCGCCAATGGTGGTAATCTCATCCCCCACCTGGGCGTTGTTGCGCATTTCCGCTTCCTTTTTCTTCCTCTTGTTCTGGGGCCTGAAGAAGATAAAATACATGCCCACAATAAATACGGCATATATCAATAGAACAACGATCATGTTCATGCCGCCGCCTTGCTGGGTGGTCAGGGGAATTAATTGATTCATTTGTTTTTACACCTCCGAGTTTATCTTTATGATTATAACAAGAAAGCTGTCAACATGCAAGCAAAAACTGGATTTTTCTTGATTTGTTTATATTCTGCGGCTCAATTTCTCCACATTCTCCCTGTAAAAGCCCTCAAACGCCCCTTCGTCCAGAGACTTCCGTATCTTTTCCAGCAGATTGTTATAAAAGAAAAGGTTGTGCATCACCGTCAGCCGCATTGCCAGCATCTCCCCTGCCTTAAAAAGGTGGTGGATATAAGCCCTGCTGAATTTCTGGCAGGCCGGGCAGGAGCATCCCTCCTCCAGCGGCGCTTCGTCCAGCTCATATTTGGCGTTCAGCAGGTTCCGGCAGCCCTCCATGGTAAAGGCGTGGCCATGGCGGGCATTCCGGCTGGGCATTACGCAGTCAAACAGATCAACGCCCCGGTGCACTGCTTCCAATATATTGGCAGGCGTGCCCACGCCCATCAGATAGCGGATTTTATCTTTTGGCATAAACGGCTCTATGGATTCAATAATATGATACATTTCCTCCGCAGGCTCTCCCACCGCCAGCCCGCCAATGGCATACCCGTCGCAGTCCAGGGCGGCAATGCGCTTCATATGCTCTATGCGCAAATCCGCAAAAGTACAGCCCTGGTTAATGCCGAACAGCAGTTGGTTTGGATTTAACGTATCCTCCAAGGCGTTTAAGCGGTTCATTTCCGCCTTGCAGCGCTCCAGCCACCGTGCGGTACGGGCGCAGGAATTTTTCGCATACGCATATTCCGCCGGGTTTTCCACACACTCGTCAAAAGCCATGGCTATAGTAGATCCTAAATGAGACTGGATACGGATGCTCTCCTCCGGCCCCATAAAGATACGCCTGCCGTCAATGTGGGAGGCAAAGGTTACGCCTTCCTCCTGGATACGGCGCAGCTTTGCCAGGGAAAACACCTGGAAGCCGCCGCTGTCCGTAAGCACCGGGCCGTCCCAGCCCGTAAACTTCCGAACCCCTCCCAGTTTTTTCACTGTCTCATCTCCCGGCCGCAGGTGCAGATGATAGGTGTTGCAAAGCTGAACCTGGCATTTCAGCTCCCGCAAATCATAGGCAGACACAGCCCCCTTAATGGCTCCGGCAGTGGCGACATTCATAAAGGCAGGCGTCTGCACTGTGCCATGGACAGTTTCAAATTCACCCCTGCGGGCAGTGCCCTCGGTTTTTAGCAGCTTATACATATGTTCCCCCGTTGCGCGAAAGCTCTACCTCTCGCCCTTTCCTGTAAATTCACTTTCTGATAAAACCACACAAATTATACAAAATCTTTATTTTATCTAATATATGTGCTTGCCCCCAACAAATAGCGGCGTAAGGACACCTCCCACGCCGCTGCTTGCATGTTTGCTGGGCGCAGCTACCTATGCTGTCCCAAGAAGAACAGGGCTACTGTGCCCGGGCCGGAATGGGCGCCAATCACAGGGCCAATAAAGTTTATATAGAATTTTTTCACGCCTAGCGTCTCCCGAATCCTCTTCTCCACATACTGGGCATCTGCCAGGCAGTCCCCATGGCTGATAAATACAGTCTGTTCGGCAGGATCTAGGGCCGTTTCTGCCATCTTGCGCACCAGCTCGTCCAAAGACTGCTTCCTGCCCCGCACCTTGGAAACCGGGATCAGATGACCTTCATCGTCCACATGAAGCACAGGCTTAATCCCCAGCATAGTGCCCACCAGAGCCGTAGCGGCAGACACCCGCCCACCCCTCTTCAGGTGGTTCAGATCATCCACCGTAAACCAGTGGCAAAGGTGCAGCACATTTGCCTTCAGCCACGCCAGCAGTTGATCCAGCGTAAGCCCGGCCTTTTGCTGCCGGGCCGCCAGATACACCAGCAGTCCCTCCCCCATGGAGGCGGCAAGAGAGTCGAACACTTCCACCCTGCGCCCGGGGAACTGCTCTTCCAACTGCTGCTTGGCAATGAAAGCGCTCTGGCAGGTGCCGCTAAGGCCGGAAGAAAAGGCGATGTACAGCACGTCCTCTCCCTCAGCCAGCACAGGGGAAAACACCTCTATAAATTCCTCTGCGTTTATCTGTGCGGTGGTAGACATCTGGCCTGCCCGCAGCTTGTTATAAAAGTCCGGTATAGGCATCCCTCCGCCAGGGATATTCCGGTGGGTCTGGTTTTCCAGCATAAAACACATGGGAATCACAGTCACCCCCAGCTCTTCTATCATCTCCGGGGTAATGTCTGTGGTAGAATCTGTAATAATCCGATAGCCTGCCATGAAAGCAGCTCCCTCCTGTATAGGAATTTCTGCCCGAAAGCCTTCTGCCAGTATGCCCTTCTTTACAGAAAAAATGCAGGCAAGTATTTCCTGTTTGGCATATTATACTACAAATTTCCCTGCCTGTAAACCTTATTTAGGATGGCTGTTCCGTCTGGACTGCAAATAATCCTCCAAAATCACAGTGGCTGCCACCGCGTCCACAACAGCCTTGCGCTTTTTCCCCCGGGTATTGGTGGCGTTCAGGTAATTGTGGGCCGTAATGGTGGTGCCCCGCTCATCGCAAAAGTCCACAGGCAGCCCGGAAGCTTCTGCCAGCATGGCCCCCGTTTCCCGGGCTTTTTGAGCGCTCTCCCCTTCGCTTCCGTCCATGTTCCGGGGCAGGCCTACCACTAGCCGCTGTGCCCCTCTTTCCCGGGCCGCAGCAGCAATCCGCTCCACCAGACGTGCCCTGTCCCGCTCCTGTATAACAGCAAGGGGAGAAGCCAGCACCTCTCCCCGGTCGCACACTGCCAAGCCCGTCCGGGCTTGCCCCAAATCAACCGCTACAATAATCATATCGGCCCGCTGCCTCCAAAACGGAATTCCACCGGCGGGCGGCGCAGTTCCTCTGTAAGATGGGACATATCATTCAGTTTTTTCCAGGAAAGCACGCCATTTTCTTCCTCCAGTATGCTCACCCCTGTGTTGCCGAACACCGCGCTTTCCCGTATGCCCGCAAGAAACCCAGATGCCACCCGGGCATACAAGTTCCGGATCACCCCGCCATGGGTGGCAGTCAGTACAGTTTTCCCCTGATTCTCCTGTATAATGCGGTCAATAGCAGCGTTCACCCGCCTGTACACCTGATCCATAGATTCCCCTCCGGGAAACTGGCATCGATCCGGCGCTTCATCCCAGGCCTTGGCTGCGGCAGGAAACTTTTCGGCAATTTCCCACAGGAACAGGTTCTCCATCTCCCCCACATCAATTTCTGAAAGCCCTTCTTCCACCTGAATGGGCAGAGAGTGGAAACGGCAGCAGGCCTCAGCGGTTTTCATGGCTCTGGTTAAGGGGCTGGAGTATACCGCGTCTAAATGAATATTCCGGAAGCGCAGCGCCAGCAATTCTAACTGCTGCTCCCCCTGAGGGCTTACAGGCGCGTCAAACCGCCCTTGGAACCGCCCCTCCACATTCCCCATAGACTGGCAGTGCCGCACAATGTAAAGCCGCGTCACCACGGGCGCACACCTCCCGTCAGTTCGGAAAGGCTCTTAATGCCCTGCTCCTCCATGAATCCTCCAAGGCCCTCCAGAATCTTCTGGGGCGCATAAGGGTCTGTAAAGAGCACCGTACCAATCTGCAAAGCTGTGGCCCCAGCCAAAAGCATCTCCACCGCGTCCTGCCAGGTGGAAATGCCTCCCAGGCCCACAATGGGAATTTTCACCTTCTGGGCTGTCTGCCACACCATACGCAGGGCAACAGGCAGCAAAGCCGGGCCGGAAAGCCCTCCTGTGTTGTTGCGGATAATGGGCCGGCGGGTGCGGATGTCAATGCGCATACCCGTCAGGGTGTTAATCAAAGATACAGCGTCAGCCCCTGCCCTTTCCGCCGCCAGGGCCATTTCGGAAATATCTGTCACATTGGGGGAAAGCTTCACCATCAAAGGTTTTTTGCAGTGCTTTCTCACCTCCTGGGTAATGCCAAACACCCCTTCCGCTGTGGTGCCAAACTGCACCCCGCCCTGCTTCACATTGGGGCAGGAAATGTTCAGTTCCACCATGTCCACACAGGTGTCGTTCAGCTTCTCCACAGTCTCGCAGTAGTCCTCTGGAGCATTCCCCGCCACGTTGGCGATAATGCGGGTGCCCTGCCTTCTAAGCCAGGGAAGATCCTCCTTTATGAAGTGATCCACTCCAGGATTTTGCAGCCCCACAGCGTTCAGCATTCCTCCCGGCGTCTCCGTCACCCGGGGCGGCGGGTTGCCAGGGCGCTCCTTGATGGTGATGCCCTTGCAGGAAATGCCCCCCAGCAGGGACAAAGGGTACAGCTCGCCATACTCCCTGCCAAAGCCAAATGTACCTGACGCGGCAATAAGGGGATTGGTAAACTCCACCCCTGCCACATGCACCTTCATTTTAAGCGCAATCTTTCGCGGTTCCTTTTCCAGCACAACCCCTTCGCCATCATCCAGGCGAAGCACCGTACACTGGTTCTCCTTTTCATACTGGCGGCACTTCTCCTCCGTATTCCCATCCTGCCGCTGCTGCTTGCTGTAGTGGGGCAAAATCTGCACATCCGTCAGCCCCAGGCCTGTGAGATCCTCCAGTCCCATAAAGTTAAGCTGGGGCAGGTAGCGCTCTGTCAGGGCAATAGTCTTTTCCAGCACCAGCGCCCCGGCGCTCCAGCCTATCAGCAGGCCCATTTCAGCAATTTGGCGCAGCACGTCCGCTCCGTTATGTTCCCGGATGGAACGCAGCAGGTAATACGGGTTGCCGCCCATCAGCTCCACCACGCCATACTCCAGAAGCCTTTCCGCTGGCTGGGCGTCGAAATCAAACAGATCGGTTTCCAGCCCCAAATAAGCCAGTTCTTTACAGCAGCGCTCCACATGGTAGTTTTTTTCCTTATATTCCGGGTCAGCCGTCACCACCAAGGCCGCCTTTTTAGCGCCTTTTATATGCTTTCGGGCCTCCTGCAGCAATTCATAGCTTGTCAGGCCGTTTGAACACAGCAAAACCATATGCGTTCCCCCTACTTAAAGTTATATTCTGCTCAAAGCCCCAGCCCGATAGCCCGCTTGTCCCCCGCATAGCCCCTGCCGGGGAACCCTTCCCGGGCAAGCTTTGAAAACCTTCCGGAAAAGCCATAAGCTTCAAGATCCTCCACAGGCACAAAGCGCACGTCGGATATGGGGTTTTCGTCCTTGGAATTGTCCGGCAGCCGGAGCGCGCCTCCTGTCCGCTCCAGCAGGAAGGTAACATGCAGCAGGGTGTGCTGGGACTGTTCCGCGTCGCATACATACAAAAGCTTTTGCACCCGAACCTGCAGCCCGGTTTCTTCCTCTATCTCCCGGCATACTCCCTGCCCCAGGGTTTCCCCCTGCTCCAGCCGCCCTCCGGGCAGGGACCAACCCCGGTTATCGCTAAGCCTCTGCTTCACCAGAAGCAGGCTGCCCTCCTCCAGCAGCACCCCAGTCACGCGCACCTGAAAGTTGTAGCTCACAACTGCACCATGCAACTGCTGAATACCGGGCCGTCCTTGCACACATGCCCGAAATACTGGCTTCCGTCCTCCCGGAGCAAAGGCGTGGCGCAGCCCAGGCAGGCCCCAATGCCACAGGCCATCCGCTCTTCCAAGGAGAGATAGCAGGGCACGCCCCGGCTCTCTGCCAGGGCCTTTGCCGCCCGGAGCATGGGGGCAGGCCCGCAGGCAAACACCGCGTCAAATTCCTCCTGCTCTGCAAGCTCTGTCACAAGGCCATGGTGCCCATAGCTGCCGTCGTCTGTGGCCACAGAAACCTTTGCCCCAGCCGCCCGGAAATCCTCCTCCAGAATAACCGCGGCTTCATTGCGAAATCCCAGGCAGGCAACCGCCTTCTCCCCTAACCCGGCTGCGCAGCCCAAAAGGGGCGGCACGCCAATGCCCCCGCCTATCAGCAGGGTGCGTTTGTTGCTGTCAAGGGGAAACCCTTTCCCCAGAGGAGCCATAATTTCCAGTTCATCTCCTGGTTCACATTCCGCCAGCTCCGCCGTTCCCTGGCCCCGAATCTGGAAGACAAAGCGTAGAAGGCCCCTTTCCCTGTCTATGCCGCAGATGGAGATAGGGCGGCGCAGTGTATGCCCCGGCAGGCGGATTTGGGCAAACTGCCCCGGGCAGGCTTTCTCCGCAAGCCCCGGGCAGGAAAAGACGTAATCGAATACATCTTCCGTAAGCTTCCAGGCTTCCTCCAGCCTGCACATCACAGAATCAAACTTTTTCATATGCCCTCCTTTACAGAGGCAGCTTCATCTGCCCCACACAGCCCATAATCTCATCCCGCATCCGCAAAGCTTCCCTGCGGGCAGCACCGGCAAAGTCTTTGGGGTCGCAGTTTTCCTTTTGCCAGGCGCACATAATGCCCCGGGAGGAATTGACAATAGCCCCCAGGCCGTTCTTGTCAAAGCCCTGGGCCACGTCGGCGGCAGCGCCCCCCTGTGCGCCATAGCCGGGCACCAGGAAAATGGTGTCTGGCAAGGCTTTGCGCAGTTCTTTAAGCTGCTTAGGATAGGTGGCCCCCACTACAGCCCCCACGCCGCTGTAGCCATATTTTCCAGGCAGCTTCTGCCCCCAATGCTGGCACATGTTGCCCATAGCCCGGTACAGCGGCTCATACATGGCATGGAGCATCTGATCCTGGAATTCCCCGGAAGAAGGGTTGGAGGTTTTCACCAGCACAAAAATGCCCTTGTCCTTTTCCCCGCACACAGCCAGCAGGGGATCAATGCCGTCCGTTCCCAGATAGCCGTTCACCGTCAGGGCATCTGCCCCAAAGGCCTCAATTGTCTCGCCCTCCACCTCTGTCTCTCCCAAATGGGCGCAGGCATAGGCCTGCATGGTGGCGCCGATATCATTGCGCTTGCCGTCCGTAATCACAAACATGCCCTTGCTTTTGGCGTAAGCAAGGGTTTCAGCCAGCGTCCGCATCCCCCGCCAGCCGTACATCTCATAGTAAGCCGCCTGGGGCTTCACAGCGGGGACAATATCACACAGCCCGTCAATCAGCCCCTTGTTGAAGGCCAGCAAGGCGTCCGCCGCGCCTTCCAGCGTCTTGCCAAACTTTCCGTAGCTTTCCTTCCGGATATACTCTGGTATGTAGCTAAGCTTGGGATCTAGGCCCGCCACTGTGGGATTTTGTTTCTCAACCATTTTTTCCAGCAGCCTGTCCATGGACATTGTCAGCACTCCCTTATTTTTTTAGATTTCCGCAGAAAGAAAGCCGCAACACAAAATGTCGCGGCCCGGCATGGTAAAACTATTCTCCGGCTTTCCCGCACCCACTGCCCCTTGGGCCGCGTCCTTTCGGGCTGGGCCTGGAAAACCTTGTCCCGGGTATCATATCACAATCCAGCCCGGTTGTCAAACACTTTTCTCCCTCGGAAGAAAGTGGCGGCTACACGCCCCTTTAGCGTCATGCCTTTAAAGGGGGTGTTCCTGCTTTTGCCATGCAGCTTGTTTTCCAGAACCTGCCAGTGCCCTGCCGGGTCAAACAGAAGGATATCCGCCCATGCCCCCTCTTTAAGCGTGCCTGCCGGAATGCCCAGTATGCGGGCCGGAGCAGCGCTCATCTTTTCCAGAATTTCCGGCAGGGAGAGCACCCCCTCCAGGGCCGTAAAGGCGGCACAAAGGGAGGTTTCCATGCCAATAGATCCGTTAGGCGCAGCATAAAAATCTGCCTTCTCCTTGGGGCTGTGAGGTGCGTGATCCGTTGCAATCGCGTCGATGGTGCCATCCTTCAGCCCCTCAAGCAGCGCCAACCTGTCCGCTTCGCCGCGCAGGGGCGGGTTCATGCGGTAATCTGCGTCCCGGCTGCGGAGGGCCTCATCCGTCAGCAAAAGATAATGGGGGCACGTCTCCGCTGTAACAGGCAGCCCCCGGCGCTTATAGTCCCGTATCAGCTCCACAGAGCCTTTTGTGCTCACATGACAGATATGAATAGGCGCGCCTATAGAAGCCGCTGCCGCCAGCTCCCGGGCAGTGCCGCAGTCCTCGGCGGCAGCAGGGATGCCGGGAACACCCAGTTCCTCAGAAACCGCCCCTTTGTGCATCAGCCCACCCTTAGCCAAGTCCAAGTCCTCGCAGTGGGCACAGATGGCAAGCCCCAGCCCGGGGGCTTTCTCCAAAGCCCCCAGCAGCAGCCGGGAACTGCCCACAGGCACTCCGTCATCGCTTAAGGCAATGGCCCCGGCTTCTTTTAAGGCTTCAAAGTCTGTAAGCTTCTCTCCCTGCATCCCCTGGGTAACGCAGGCCGCCGTATAGACAGCAGCATCTGCCGTCCCGGCGCGCTCCAGCAAGTCCCGCACCAGTTCCGGGCTGTCCATAACAGGCCGGGTGTTTGGCATGGCCAAAAGGCTGGTAACGCCTCCGGCGGCGGCGGCCCTACAGGCGGAGAACAAATCCTCCTTATAGGTTAGCCCCGGATCCCGCAGATGGACATGCATATCCACCAGCCCCGGCGCTGCCACCAGCCCCGCGCAGTCCAGAACCTCCTCCGCTTCCCCCATGTGCTGGAATAAGTCTTCCCCCACCTTGGCGATTCTCCCGTCCCGCAGCAGAAGATCCCCCACCATGTCCAAAGGCTGGCTGGGGTCGATAATATGGGCGCGCTTCAATAAAACCGTCATGCTCTGCCACCTCTCTCAAAATACAAACTGGTCAGTCTAAAATGGCGTGCTGTACCGTCCACTTGGTCAGGGATAAAAGCTCCCGCCCGTAATATTCCGGGAACAGGATAGGATCTGTCTCCGCCACCAGGCTGTAAGCGGTGAATCCAGCGCTTTCCGCCAGTTGCAGCGCCCGGAACATGTGAAAGCTCTGGGTCACCACAGCCACCTCTGTGCTTATCCCCTCTTTCTCCGCAACCTCCATGGCATACACCATGTTCTCCCTGGTGTTGTGAGACTTGTCCTCCATATAAATGCGTTTCGCCTCCACCCCCCGGCGCATCAGGCCGTTTTTCTGGGTAAGGGCTTCCGGGCAAGGCTCGTCCCCGCCCTGTCCCCCAGTGACAATGCACCGGGCCTCCGGGTATTCCAGCAAATAAGCTGCCGCCGTATCAACCCGGTTCTGCAGGCTCACGCCCATGCGCTCCGCACTGTAAATTCTGGCCCCCAGCACAATAATATCCGTCCCGGGCGGCGGGGTGCGAAACTGTACGGAAAACATCAGCACAGTAAGGGCTATCGCCCAGCCTATTCCCAGGGCATAGAGGACGGAAAATATCCGGGCGCAGATTTTTTTCCATCCCCCAGCCTCTGCCAGCCTCCGATAACACAACAGCAGTGCCAGGCCAAAAGCGCACACACCCAGCCCAAAGGCCGCGCCAAGCTGGAATCCGCCGCGCAGAACAGGCAATAAAAACCACACACATCCGGCTGCGCACAATACGCATCCGGCAGCTTTACCAATCAGCTTTGCTTTCTTCATAGTGTTCTTTTCTCATCCCCAGTCCTTTCCCAGTATTCTGCCCCGCAGCTTCGCGTTTGCACCATCTCCGGGGTATTTTTCATTATACAACATTTTATCCCCAGGGTAAACTCTTTTCGTACGCAAAAAAGATTTTCCTGGAGATTTCGCCTGAATGTGCCCCAGCCGTAAAGACAAAAACCGGGCACTCCCGCCTGACAGCGGGAATACCCGGCAAAACAACATTCCAGCAAAGCTTAAGAAAAGCCTGTCAAGGCCTTTCCCTTTCCTGCTTGGCGCGGCCCAATGCCATGTCATACTTTTTCCCTAAAATGCGGAAATAAATCTCAAATCCCAAGCAGAACACCAGGAAGATAACAAAGAAAATCACTACAAACATCCCCCAGGCAGCCAGGTTTTCCATGGGGAACCAGCGGAACGCTCTGGCAAACCCTGCGCATGTGCCGAAAACCAGCAGACAGAAAACCGCCATGCGCAGGTAATAGCTGGGCTTTTTCAGCACGTGGCCTGAGAAAAACACATACTGCAGCAGGGTGATAATCCCGCACAGGGCCAATAGCTGATACACCGTGGCGCAGGCAATCTGCCCGTCTCCCCAAAAGGTGTCAATCAGGGTGTAAATACACAGCGATCCTGTAAAGCTCAGACAGCCCCAGGTTTTCATCTCCCCTACAAACTGCAAAAATTTTTTCATAATGCACTCCTCCCATTACAGTCCCAACCTTTTTTTCAGCCCAGCCGCATACTGCCTGGACACATACACAGCCTCTCCGCCCCGCATGGTCAGCCGCAGCCGGCCTCCCAGGTCGGGCCGCAGGGACTGAATGGCGTTGAAGTTGACAATCACAGATTTGGAAGCCCGGAAAAATCCCCGGCCAATGAGCCGATCTTCCAGCTCATACAGCCGCAAAGGCGTTTCAAACACGCCTTCTGCTGTGTACAAAAAGGTTTTCCTGTCCACTGTGTCGATGTAGAGCACCTCCTCCATGTCCAGCAGGTAGGTCTGTCCGCCCTGTTCCCCAGTCAGCTTCCGCCCATCCATAGCCCGCAGCAAGGCCAGCAGCCTTTGGGCTTCGCCGTCCGCCCGGGGGCAGCGGATAAGCACCTCCATCTCCTCTAAGGCTGAATCTTCCTCCAGCTTAATCTGCATCGTTCTGCCTCCTTTCCTTTGGCCCGCCCACAGTATACCCCACCAGGCTTTAAGATTGCAAGAGCCTTTGCGTCACCTGAGTTTTCCAGGCCTCAAGGCGCAAAAAAAGAGCACCGAAACAAACGCTTCGATGCTCTCAGTTTTATGGAACTATCACGATATACCCCTTGCCAGGGATACAAGATTAATAGCCGCGCTTCACGTAAGTGGTGTGCAGAATCTCGTGGGCCTTGTGGCTGCCAGGCTCGCCCAGGAACTCCTCATAGCACTTCTTCACTACAGGGCTTTCATGGGACTTGCGCAGAGGCATGGCCTTGTCCTGGTCGTACAGGGCCTTGGCACGCTGGGCCTTCACATCGGTGAAGCTCCGCTCTGTAGCGGATACAATGGGCTGGCCGCCGCCGTTTACGCAGCCGCCGGGGCAGCACATAATCTCCACAAAGTGGTAGTCTGCCTCGCCTGCGCGAATTTTCTCCAGAATCTTGTTGGCATTGGAAAGGCCGCTGGCTACAGCCACCTTCACATCCATGCCCGCTACCTTGTATACGGCTTCCTTAATGCCCTCGGTGCCGCGGACTTCTTCATAGTCGATAGACTCCACAGACTTGCCCTCCAGCACATCGGCTGCAGTGCGCAGGGCCGCTTCCATCACGCCGCCAGTAGCGCCGAAGATGACAGCCGCACCGGTGGATACGCCCATGGCGTCATCAAACTTCTCGTCAGGCAGGCGGTTGAAGTTGAGCTGGGCCTTCTTAATCATCTTGGCAAGCTCCCGGGTGGTCAGGCTGATGTCCACATCAGGCAGGCCGGCAGCAGCTTCATCCTCCCGCTTGATTTCAAACTTCTTCGCTGTGCAGGGCATAACGGAGACAGAAACAATCTTAGAGGGATCAATGCCTTCCTTCTGGGCATACCAGGTCTTAATCAGCGCGCCGGTCATGTTCTGGGGAGATTTGCAGCTAGAGAGATTGTCCAGCAAATCCGGGTAGTAATGCTCGCAGAACTTCACCCATCCGGGAGAGCAGGAGGTGATCATGGGCAGGGTGCCGCCGTTTTTTACACGATCAATGAACTCGTGGGCTTCCTCCATGATGGTCATGTCTGCGCCGAAATCGGTATCAAACACCTTGTCAAAGCCCAGGCGGCGCAGAGCGGCTGCCATCTTGCCCTCTACATTGGTGCCGATGGGCATGCCAAATTCCTCGCCTAAAGCGGCGCGTACAGCAGGAGCAGTCTGCACAATCACGATCTTCTCAGGATCGTTGATAGCGTCGATAACGTCCTGTGTGTTGTCCTTCTCGCGCAGAGCGCCTGTGGGGCAGCTTACAATGCACTGTCCGCAGGCCACGCAGGAAACGTCTGCCAGAGGGGCCTCAAATGCACAGCCAATCTGGGTGTCAAAGCCGCGGTTGTTTGCGCCAATAACAGAAACATGCTGGTTCTGACAGGCAGCCACGCAGCGGCGGCACAGGACACACTTGGCATTGTTGCGCTCCAGATAAGGGGTGGAAACATCGGTGACATTGTTGGGCAGCGCCCCTGCAAAGCGCTCCTCTTCCTCAATGCCCATGTCATTGCACAGCTTCTGCAGCTCGCAGTTGCCGCTGCGGTCGCAGGTCAGGCACTTCCGCTCATGGACGGAGAGCAGCAGTTCCAGCGTCATGCGGCGGGACTGCTGTACCTTGGGAGAGTTGGTGAACACCTCCATGCCGTCATTTACGGGGTATACGCAGGCGGCCACCAGGGAGCGGGCACCCTTTACCTCTACCATGCACATACGGCAGGCGCCTATCTGGTTGATATCCTTCAAAAAGCAAAGGGTGGGGATATCAATACCGGCAGTGCGGGCGGCTTCCAGGACGGTAGAATCCTTGGGAACCTCATAGGACACGCCGTTAATCTTGATATTGACCATATCCATAGATTACTAATCAATCCTTTCTTACGTCTACGTGGTAAGCTGTTGCCAGGGCACACTAAAGCCCCAGCGCGTAAAGCGAGAGCGCTTTACAACATCGCGCCACGCTGCCTTATTTCTTCACAACTGCGCCGAACTTGCACTTCTCCATGCAAACGCCGCACTTGATGCACTTGTTGGTATCAATCACATGGGCCTGCTTGACAGCGCCGGAAATAGCCCCCACAGGGCAGTTACGGGCGCAAAGGGTACATCCTTTACACTTGTCAGCCTCAATGGTGTAATTGGTAAGAGCTTTACAGGCACCAGCAGGGCAGCGATGCTCCACCACATGGGCCTCATACTCGTCCCTGTAATACTTCAAGGTGGAGAGCACCGGGTTCGGAGCCGTCTGGCCCAGGCCGCACAGGGAGTTCTCCTTGATGTAGTAGCACAGCTCCTCCATCTTGTCGATGTCCTCCAAAGTGCCGTTGCCGGAGGTAATCTTGTTGAGGATTTCCAGCAGGCGCTTGGTGCCCACCCGGCAGGGCGTACACTTGCCGCAGGATTCGTCCACCGTAAACTCCAGGAAGAACTTGGCGATATCTACCATACAGGTAGTCTCGTCCATAACAATCAGACCGCCGGAACCCATCATAGAGCCGATAGCCAGCAGGTTGTCATAGTCGATGGGGGTGTCAATCAGCTTTGCCGGGATGCAGCCGCCAGAGGGGCCGCCAGTCTGGGCAGCCTTGAAGGTGTGGCCGCCAGGCACGCCGCCGCCAATATCCTCCACAACCTCCCGCAGGGTGGTGCCCATGGGCACTTCCACAAGGCCGGTGTTGGTAATCTTGCCGCCCAGAGCAAACACCTTGGTGCCGGGAGACTTTTCAGTGCCGATAGACTTAAACCAATCAGCGCCCTTTAAGATAATCTGCGGGATGTTGGCATAGGTTTCCACATTGTTAAGCACTGTGGGCTTCCCGAACAGGCCCTTGAGAGCCGGGAACGGAGGCCGCACGCGAGGCTCGCCGCGCTTGCCTTCAATGGAAGTCATAAGGGCAGTTTCTTCGCCGCATACGAAAGCGCCTGCGCCCAGACGGATATCAATGTCAAAGTCAAAGCCGGAATCAAAAATATTCTTGCCCAGCAGGCCGTATTCCCGGGCCTGATCAATGGCAATCTGCAGGCGCTTTACCGCAATAGGATACTCTGCGCGGATGTAGATATAGCCCTGGCTTGCGCCGATGGCGTAGCCGGCAATGGCCATAGCCTCCAGCACGCTGTGGGGGTCGCCTTCCAAAACAGAGCGATCCATGAAGGCGCCGGGGTCGCCTTCGTCGGCGTTGCAGCAGGCATATTTCTGATCAGCCTGGTTGGCAGCGGCAAATTTCCACTTAAGCCCTGTGGGGAAGCCTGCGCCGCCGCGGCCCCGCAGGCCGGAAGCCAGCATCAGGTCAATAACCTCCTGAGGTGTCATCTCTGTAAGCACCTTGCCAAGAGCGGCATAGCCGTCCTGGGCGATGTACTCGTCAATCAGTTCAGGGTTGATAACGCCGCAGTTTCTAAGGGCAATGCGCATCTGCTTTGCGTAGAACTTGGTTTCGTTCAAAGACTTGGTAGTGTTGTCGTCCACCACTGTCTCCTGGTACAGCAGGCGCTTGACGATACGGCCCTTTAAGAGGTGCTCGTCCACAATCTCCTTCACATCATCCACTGTAACGCGGCTGTAGAAGGCGCCTTCAGGATACACCACCATAATGGGGCCTAAAGCGCACAGGCCAAAGCAGCCGGTACGGATAACGTTCACTTCCTTCTCAAGGCCCACAGCCTTGATTTCTTCATTCAGCTTTTCGATGATCTGCTCGCTGTTGGAGGAGGTACAGCCCGTTCCTCCGCAGACCAGCACGTTCGAACGATACATAGATTCTTCCTCCTAATTTATTTCGCGCCGATGGCGTTGGCCCCAATGGTGTACTCGCTCACCACATTGCCGTTTACCAGATGGTCGTTTACCACCCGCAGGGCCTTCTCGGCGGTCATTTTCACATAGGTGACCTTCTCCTGTCCGGGAGTGACAACCTCCACCACCGGCTCATACTGGCAGATGCCAATGCAGCCTGTCTGTGTGACCATAATGCCCTGGAGGTTGCGCTTTGCCACCTCTTCCACAAAGGCGTTAAGCACAGGCCTGGCCCCGGCAGCAATGCCGCAGGTAGCCATACCCACCAGCACCTTGGTTCCGGCGTCGGCATTCTCACGGATGTTGACAGAAGCGCGGGCGCGCTCTTTAATTGCCTGCAGTTCCGCTAAAGATTTCATATATGGTACCATTCCTTTCTTGCGTTGTTCAGCCGTTTCCAGCGGCTTTCAGGAGCTTTACGAAAAGTCCCTGAAAGGCTGTAAAAACCTTTTGCCACACCTGCGGCGCGTAAAACCCCGTTAACTGCGTGGCAGTGTCCTTGTTCCGATGATTTTCTGGCTTTTGCCAAAGGAAACCCGCATACAATGCGCTATTCCTCCGCAGGCTCCTGGCCGGTCAGGACATAGTGGGTCTGCTCCTCCAGATAATCCTTTATCCACAGCACCACCTCCGGTGCGTTCAGGGAAACATCCCCTCCTAGCACCTCCCGCAACTCTGCTGTGTTCAGGGCAAAATCCCGCTGGGCACTGTGATCCTTATAGCTTCTGGTAAAGAGGAAATCCCTGTCCGGGTTGCCTGTAACCAGCAGGAGCATGGTGCCGTTGATATCCCCTAAAGGGATCATATCCACGCTGGAGGGATGGAATACCGCTGCCAGCTCTGTGCCCACCCCCACTGTAGAGTCAATGGTAAAGTGCCCCCCCGTCATCTCCGCTTCCATTTTGAACAGGGGAACCCCCAGCCCCACATTCCGGGTGGTGCGGGTAGTGTAGAAGGGATCCGTCACGTTCTGCACCTGCTCAGGCGTCATGCCCCGCCCGTTATCCTTTACGGATATGCGCAGAAGATCCTGGGTCAGATCTTCCTCCACAGCAATAGTAATAAGGGATGCCCCGGCGGAAATGGAGTTCTGGGCTATGTCCATGACATTTAACGACAGCTCCCGCATGGATTACTCCATGTATTTTGCCAGAATACTGTCAACCTCTTCCGGCTCCAGACGGCCGTATACGTCCTCATTCACCGTCATAACAGGGGCCAGGCCGCAGGCGCCGATGCACCGGCAGGCGGTCAGGGAGAAAGCGCCGTCCTCGGTACATTCTTCAGGGTTGATGCCCAGCTTCTGCTGAATGCGGTCCAGCACCTTGTCAGCGCCCTTTACATAGCAGGCAGTGCCCAGGCACACAGAGATGTGGTTGCGGCCCTTGGGCGTCAAGGAGAACTGGGAATAGAAAGTGGATACGCCATAGACCTCCTCCAGGGGTACGTTCAGGCCCTTGGCGATTTTCTGCTGCACCTCTAAGGGCAGATAGCCGTAAATTTCCTGCGCCTGATGGAGCGCGGGCATTACAGCCCCCTCCTGCCCCTTCAGGCCCCCGATCACTTCGTCGAGCTTCTGTGCCTGCTCGGGAGTGTCGTGGAACGGCAAATTGCTGATTCGCTTTTGCATAGGTTTTTCCTCCCAAAATATTGATGGTTGCAACTTAAGAGCCTGTTCAGCCTCTTCCCGCGCAGGTTCTGGCAGCGCATTTTCCGCCCCGGAAGGCAAAACCGCCTGCCAGCCCCCCGCGCCCAGATACTGAAAAGCCTCTAACGGACAGCCAGTTGTGGCTGTCCCTGAACATCCTACTAAATATATCAAAATCCAGGGCCATTATAATTCTTTAGAAGAATTATAACGAAAAGAACGACAATTTGCTACAGGATTTTCCTGTACAAACCGTAAATTGTTACCAAAATATCGGTATAAATTTCTCGAATGCCCTTTTCAGCCCTTTCCCAGTGCCTGCAGCACCGCCCGCACCGACTTTTCCGGCAGGCTGATGGTATGGGCTTCCGACTCCGCCAGCGTCTCCAAATAGTGGGAGTCCGAGTCCCGCACCGCCTTTAGCCCCTCAAGCTCCGGATTTGTTCTGAACAGCGCCTCCATGTCGCAGTCCCTGGTGGCCTCGAAAGCGGCAAAGCCCGCTTCCGACGGAAGGCTTCCCAAGGCGGCAATGACGCTGTAAGAATCCCGGTTCACATGGGCTGGCAAAGCTATGCCGCCATATTCTTTTGCCAGGGCGCACACATCGTCCACCCCCACAAAAGAGGAAACCAGCAGCAGATTTTCTTCCTGCCCAACCAGCTCGTCCGACTTGGAGAGCATCCGCTGCTCCCCAAAAATCTCTGCCTTGTTTGCAATATGGGGCATGTTCTTATATATGTAACCGTCAAAGCCCATAGCACCCTCCAGCGTCTCAAAAAGGCAGACAACGTGGGCTTCTTCTGCGGTACACAGCTCCATGCCAGGGATTACCAGCACCCCCGCCTCCTGCCCTGCCGCCATAACAGAAGCAGCGTTTTTGCTGGTGTTATGGTCGGTAATAGCGATGATATCCAGCCCCATCAGCGCCGCCATCCCCGCAATATTGCTGGGGGTCATATCGTTGTCGCCGCAGGGAGACAGGCAGGAATGTATGTGGAAGTCATAGCGGTACTCAGCCATTTCCCTGCCCCAATTGCCCCGCCACCTTCAAAGCGGTTTCATAGAGGTTTTCCGGGCAGGTGTACACCGGTATCCCCTGGAGTTCCGCTCGGTTTTTAGCGGCCTCATCCAAGGCTGCGTCCTCTGCCAGCACGATGCCCGCCACGTCTGTCAGGGCAGCAACCGCAATAGCGTTCACATTCCCCATCACTGTCAGCCACACGTTGCCCGAAAGGGCGCGGGCCATCACCCAGCTTAAAAGGTCGCCAATGTAGCACCCGTCCACCTGGGCATCTGTGCCCTCTTCCCCTGCCAGCAGCTTCCAGCCGCAAGCTTCGGCCATCTCTTTTATCTTCATAACGGCATCATCTTCCTCTCTAAGTGATAAAACCTTCGGGCTTTGTCCTAAATCCTACAACCCTTTTTAGCAAAGAAGGGTAAACACTCCTTTTGGGGGATGTGTCTAAATCACAGAGTTTATAAACAAAATCCAATAAATTTGTAAAATTAATTTTAGGATCAAACATTCCCGCGTCTCGGGCGCTTCCCGCCTGCCAGCCCGGTCGGCTCAGGGCGATTGCCGCTGGCAATCTTCGCCGTCACGCTGCGGCAGCACGCAGGGGGCTGTCTCCAGGGCCGACAAGGTGCTTGCCACCTGCTGCAACTGCTTGCGGTACACAAACACGCAGTCTGTCTTGCGGGATCCGCCCTTCACCACGTCCTCCGCAAAGGCCCGGCAGGTGGGAGAGCCGCAGGCCCCGCAGTCCAGCCCAGGGAACTCCTGCTCCATTTCGTCTATCTGCACCATCATCACCATGGCTTCCTGGAGGTTCTCCGAAAGGCTCATCACGTTGGAGAACTCCAACCCGCTTTCCCACTCCATCAGGCTGGGGATAGGCCCTCCCTGCAAATGGTTCTGGGAAACGGGCAAATATTTCCGCAGCCGCTGGATCCGGGCCTTGGCCACATAAGGGTTCTCCACGCACAGCACGCCGCCTACGCAGCCGCCGGCACAGGCGTTCAGCTCAATGAAGTCCAGCTCGCCAATGCGCTCGTCCTCAATTTCCTCCAGCACCCGGATCACATTTTCAATGCCATCCGCCGCCAGATATTTTTCATTCAAAAGCGCCGCCGATTCGCCTCCGCTGGTAGCCCATCCCACCCCGATAATACCGGAGTTGGCAATAGGCTCGATGGATGTCAGATGATCCATTTTGCTGGAAAGCATGGGGAACACGTCGCTGATGGCAAGGGCGCCGTCCACCATGGACTTTTCCAGGCCAATAGGTGCTTTGATATCCGTCACCTTTGCCGGGCAGGGGGTGATGAAGAAGCAGCCAATGTCCTCATAGGGCAGCCCTGTTTCTTCGTGAGCCTGCTGCTTTGCCATAGCCGCCGCCGTCTCCATGGGAGATTTCAGGGGCAGCACGTTGTCTACCAAGTCAGGGAAACGCACCCGTATCAGCCGCACCACCGCCGGGCAGGCAGAGCTGATAACAGGCCGCTTGAGCTTCCCAGCGTCCATCAGCTTGCGGGTGGCCTCGCTGATAAGTTCCGCCGCCCGGGAAACCTCGAACACCATATCAAAGCCCATTTCCTTCAGCCCGGTAAGCACATAGTCGATGTCATCCAGATTGTTAAACTGGCCGTACAGGGTAGGCGCTGGTAATGCAATATTGTATTTGAATTCCTGCATACGGGAAAGCTGGGTGTACCTGGCCCGTTTGGCGTGGTGGGGGCAGATGCGGATGCATTCGCCGCAGTCTATGCACCGTTCGGGCGCAATGACAGCCTTGCCCCCCCGCACCCGTATGGCTTCGGTGGGGCAGCGCTTGATGCAGTTGGTACAGCCCACACACTGCTCCTCGTGCAGGGTAACGGAATGGTAAAACTCAACCATATTACATGCACACGGCAAGGCACAGCCTCCGGTAAGGAGAAGGCCCCGCCGTTCCTTTCTTCATTTCTTGGTTTGCGGGAAAGGCCCGCTTTTAGGGGGCCGCGCGCCGCTTACTTCTTGCCGGGGTTTACCACCATATGCACGGTGGTGCCTTCCCCCACCACAGACTGGATTTCCATCAGATCTGTGTATTTTTTCATGTTGGGCAGGCCCATTCCCGCCCCAAAGCCCAAAGACCGGACGTTATCCGGGGCTGTCGACCAGCCCGCCTGCATAGCTTTGGATACATCGGCAATGCCGGGGCCATGATCCTGCAGAAGGATGTCTACCTTGTCGGGATCAATATCCACAGTGGCTTCGCCGCCGCCTGCGTGGATCACCATGTTGATTTCCCCTTCGTACATCGCAATGGCTACGCGGCGGATGGCGTCAGGCTCGTAGCCCAGGCGCTTCAGCTTATGTTTTACGTCGCCAGAGGCTTCGCCGGCCCGGGTGAAGTCGTCTCCAGGCACATCATAATGTAAATGCAGCATACTCATCAGATATCACACCCTCCCCGCAGACCATTGGAATATAACAGCCCGCAGGCCGTAAACATACGATAAGGAGTGGCAAGAACGGTAATGTCCTTTTGCTTTGCCAAATCCACCACGCCGGGATTCACTTCCTTGCCCCGCACAAACACAATGCAGTGCATGTCCATCATTTCCGCCGTTCGCACCACCTGGGGATTCATCAGGCCTGTCAGCAGCACAGACTGATCCTTTACAAAAGCCAGCACGTCGCTCATCATATCGCTGCCGCAGGCTGTTTTCACTTCCTCGTCCAGGCTCCCTTCGTTCAAAACCTCGCATTTCAGGATGTCAATAATGTCCCTTACTTTCATAGACTGGTTTTCCTCCCGGATTAAAAATTTGCTGTTAGAAGCCGCACCGCCGGAACTGCGCAAAGCGTTTCGGGGAAATCTTACAAGATTTAGGGAAAACCAGCAGAAAACATTGGCATATTTTGAACATTTTCCTATAGAATCCTGTAAAATCTGCCGGAACAGTTTACACACCGCCCTGGGGCAAGGCTTCTCATTTTAAGGGTAGGGGCTGCCCTGCTATGGGGCAGCCTGAGGCCCGGCATTTTTGCACAGCCTCATTGCTTAGATTATATCATATAAAGGGGCCAAAGTGCAAACATTTTATATAATTTGCCAGATTTTTTTCTGCCGCGGACACCTCTCTTTTTCCTTCCCCAGCGCAATTTTGCAATTTCAAAAGTTTTATCTTGCATTTCAGCCGCAAAAGCGCTATAATAGGGCAACCCATACAGGCTGTTCTGTGAGGAACAGGGGGCTGAAAAAAGCTGGAAATTTGTTGTGATTTTCCACAGAAACAGCCCAAAACGCATTTATGTCTAAAAGCTGAACCGCCTGTTTTTCTGGTAAAAATCAGATGGAAAAGGGGAAAAGCAAGCAGTTTTGTAAACAATTTGTCATCTTTATTTCTGGATTGTCATTTTTAAAAGGAGCATATTTTGTGCATTTTGCCAGTCCGCTATCTGCATCCAAGCACTGCTGTACAGTATTACGCCTGAACGGAATGGCTGGAAACACAGGTTTGGAGTTTTCCATATTCCCTTCAGAAATAATAGCAAGCTAAGTATATTTTTAGGAGGTAATGAAAATGTCCCGTGTGTACAATTTTTCTGCCGGGCCTTCCATGCTGCCCGAAGCCGTACTGCAAAAAGCTGCCGCCGAAATGATGGACTATGAGGGCAGCGGCCAGTCCGTTATGGAGATGTCCCACCGCTCCAAGGTCTATGACGCCATTATCAAAGGGGCAGAGAGCCTGCTGCGGGAGGTTATGGCTATCCCGGAAAACTATAAGGTTCTGTTTTTGCAGGGAGGCGCCTCTTCCCAATTTGCCGCTGTGCCTATGAACCTGATGACGAAAAACCACAAGGCCGACTATGTGCTGTCCGGGCAGTTTTCCACAAAGGCCTATCAGGAGGCCAGCCGCTATGGCGACGTGAAGGCTGTGGCAAGCAGCAAGGAGGACACCTTCTCCCACATTCCGGAAATTGACAAAAATGAGTGCCGCCCGGACGCGGACTATTTCCATATCTGCATGAACAACACCATTTACGGCACCCTGTGGCACACCCTGCCTAACACCGGCGATGTGCCCCTGGTGGCGGACATCTCCTCCTGCATTTTAAGCCAGCCCATTGACGTGAGCAAATTTGGCCTGCTGTATGCCGGGGCACAGAAGAATGTGGCCCCTGCCGGCCTTACCATTGTTATCGTGCGGGAGGATCTCATTGGCGAGACGCTTCCGGGCACTCCCACCATGTTTATGTATGACGTGATGGCGAAAAACGACTCCATGTACAATACCCCTCCCTGCTGGTCTATTTATATGTGCAAGCTGGTGCTGGAGTGGATTCAGAACAACATTGGCGGCCTTGCCAAAATGGAGGAACACAACGTGAAAAAGGCCCAACTGCTCTATGATTTCCTGGACAGCTCCAAGCTGTTTAAGCCCTGCGCCAGGAAAGACAGCCGCTCCATTATGAACGTCACCTTTGTGACGGGGGATGCGGACATGGACGCAAAATTTGTAAAGGAGGCTGCCGCAGCGGGATTTGTGAACCTGAAGGGCCACCGCAGTGTGGGCGGTATGCGGGCTTCCATCTACAACGCCATGCCTGTGGAGGGCATTGAGAAACTGGTGGCCTTTATGCGGGATTTTGAGAAGGCCAACGGGTAAATTTTGAGCCATAATGAATGGACGGAAAGGATGATATGCAACATGCATAAGATACTGTGCTTAAACAAGATAAGCCCTGTGGGCACCAAACGCTTTGGGGAGGCTTACACCTTCTCCCCGGAAATGCAGGAGCCGGAGGGCATTCTCGTGCGCTCTGCCGCCATGCACGACATGGATTTGCCGGAAACCCTGCTGGCTATAGCCAGGGCTGGGGCTGGGGTGAACAATATCCCTGTGGACAAATGCACGGAAAAGGGCATTGTGGTGTTCAACACCCCGGGGGCTAACGCCAATGCTGTGAAAGAACTGGTGCTGTGCGCCCTGCTGCTCACCTCCCGGAAAATCCCCGCCGCCATGGACTGGGTGAAAACCCTTAAGGGGGAAGGCGACGCTGTGGGCAAGCTGGTGGAGAAGGGCAAGTCCCAGTTTGCGGGGCCGGAAATCAGCGGCAAAACCCTGGGCGTAGTGGGCCTGGGGGCCATTGGTATTCTGGTGGCAAATGCCGCCGAGGCCTTGGGCATGACGGTTTACGGCTATGACCCCTTCCTCTCTGTGGAGGCGGCCTGGCGGCTTTCCAGCTCTGTGAAGCGCTCCCTTTCTTTAGATGAGATTTACGCAAACTGCGACTATATCTCCCTGCACCTGCCTGCGACCAAAGACACAAAGGGTATGATAAACGGGGAGACCATTGGCAAGATGAGGGACGGCGTGCGGCTTTTAAACTTCGCCCGAGGGGAGCTGTGCGACAGCGCCGCACTGGCAGAAGCCCTTGCAAGCGGCAAGATGGCGGCTTACGCCACAGACTTCCCGGCTGACTGCCTGATTGGCGCGGAGAATGTGACGGCCCTCCCCCACCTGGGCGCTTCCACACCGGAAAGCGAGGACAACTGCGCGGAGATGGCTGTGGATCAGATGAAGGACTATCTGGAAAACGGCAACATCAAAAATGCTGTGAACCTGCCCTCCCTCTCCATGGCCCGGGAGCCGGGCACCAAGCGGGTGTGCCTGATTCACAAGAACCTGCCCAACACCATTGCCATCTTTGCCGCTGCCTGCGGCCAGGCCGGGATTAACATTGAGAACATGCAGAGCAAGTCCCGGGGGGAATATGCCTACACCATTCTGGACGTGACCGGGGATCTGCCCGGGGGCACCTTCTCGAAGCTGGAGCATGTGGTGAAGGTCCGGGTGATTGAGTAATTTGAACTGAAAAAATGGTATAGAAAGAACCGGCAGGGCTTGCGCCCCGCCGGTTTTCTTCATACCAGCAATATAATTTGGATCAAACCTTTTTTAAAAGGTTTGCAGGGTTTGGGGCGAGGGTCGCCAGTGGCGACCCTTCCGAACAGACCGAGCCGGCAGGTGAGACCCAGCGTCCTAAGGTCTTTACCCCCAGGGATTCCCCGGCCCCTGGGGAGGCATGGGCTGCTGGGGATAGACGGGCTGTACGGGCGGGTACATGAGCAGGGTCATGCCGGAGCGGTAGCGGGTGAGGATGATGGCGATAATCACCAGGGTGGCGGCGCCTACCAGGGAGCCAAGGCCCAGGACGGGCGTGGTAAAGAGATTGGCAAGGCCTGCCAGCACCATGCTTGCTGCCTCAATGTAATTCATCACAACCAGGAAATTGGGAATGCGGTTGTCCGGCACGCCTGTGGTGGCGGTAGCCTTGATGCGGTTGATAGTTTTAATCACGCAGACCTGGTAAATAATCGCCAGAGCCAAAACTGCCGCCAGGATGACAAACAGCACCAGCAGCACAGCGATACCTGCCTGGGCTATGCTGGCGTCATAACCATAGACATCATTGGCAGCCTCTGCTACACCTGCGATCAAAAGTATCACCATGAACAGCACCAGTATGGCGGCAAAAATGCATATGCACACCAGCGAAATGATGGAGAGCACCTTGCAGATGGTAAGCCCTGCTGTGGAGACATTGCCGCTTTGGGTATCGCGGCAACTGGCGTAAGTAATCCACATGGCCACCGCAATGAGGATGGCGGGAACCGCGGAAAGCACCGCGCCTGCAACGGACATGCTGCTGGCGGCGTCTATAACCGGGTAGAACAGGCTGGGATCCAAGTCTAACTGCATGGCATAGTAGAACAAATCCCACACATTGTCACGAAGGCCCAACTGGCTGGCAATGGTCAGCACAGGCGTGATGGACAAAAGGATTGACACTACCAGGAACAGAGGTGAGGATCCAATGGTTTTTAAGGTGTTCACAGCCGGATTTGAGGACAATACAGGAGTATTGTAGGAACAGGGACACACGCTCCCGTCCGGGATATTCCTGCCGCACTTAGGACAAATCATAGTTTTACCCTCCAATTAAAATGGGATAAGGGAAAAAGCAAAATCCCTATGGATACATATTACAGGAAATCAGAGAAAAATGCAAATAATAATTGGGATCTTTTCAGGTAATTTCCGCCACTTTTCTTTTTTCATGGACTTTTCAGGCTAATTGTGGTATATTATGTTAAAGAATGCTTGAAACGGAGGAGGAATACCCATGCATTTGCACAAAAGGAAGGGGCTGCGGCTCCTGGCGGCGCTTCTTGCCTGCTGCCTGTTTTTTTCTGCGCTGTCCATAAGGCCCGCCCTTGCCGCCGGATTTTTTTCCGATGTGCCCCCCACCGCCTGGTATGCCAAAGATGTGCTAAATCTGGTGGACAAGGGCATTATCCAGGGGACTGGGGCGAACCGATTTTCCCCCGGAGGGCGGCTGAGCCGAGGAGCCTTTGCCGCCATGCTGTGCAAAACCCTGCTTACCCCGGCAGAAATCCGGCAATATGCTTTTAAGGGCAGCTTTAAGGACGTGCCACAGGGGCATTGGGCCAACCCCTATATCAACTGGGCTGTGGAAAGCGGCGTGGTAAAGGGCCGGGGTGACGGCACCTTTGGGCCGGACTCTCCGGTGAGCCGCCAGGACTTGGCGGTGATGGTGGCGAACTTTTCCAAGGCTACCGGCAGGAAAATGAAAGCGGTGAACCCGGCTATGTCTTTTTCTGACGGCTGGAAAATCAGCTCCTATGCTGCCGCAAGCGTTTCTGCCTGCCAGCGGGCCGGGATACTCAACGGCTATACTGACCGAACCTTCCGCCCCACCCAGACTGCCAACCGGGCGGAGGCTGCTTCCCTGTATGCCCGCTTTTTAAACAAGTGCAATACAGAACGGTATGAAATTGTGCAAAAGCGTGTCAACGGCGTACCGGTACGGGCAGTGGTGTTTGACCCCCACAGCTTTTCTTCCAGCGTTATGCTGGCCCAGAACAAAATAACCGGGCGGGAAGGGCCTGGCTCCTTAGTGAGCCGTTCCGGGGCTGTTATCGCTGTAAACGCCGCCTTTTTCTATATGGACTCTTACATCCCCATCGGCACCATGATAAGCGGCGGGAAGGTGCTGACAGTGGACAACCTGTTTGCCCCGGCAAAGTCTGCCTTTGTGATGGACTCCAGGGGGAACTGCTCCATAGAAAATTTTGCCACCCGCCACAGGGCTGTGCTGCACAGCGCCCAGGGGGAAGCCGCTTTGGAGAACGTGGGCTTTAACCAAAAGCCTATGGTGCCCCAGGACGCCACCCGGGTGGTGTTTACCAAAGATTTCGGCACCAGCCTGACCTTTACCGCCCGGGACGCTGTGGTGGTAAGCTCCGGCGGATTTATCACCCAGGTGCTGCACAACACAGATGTGAATATCCCTTCCGACGGCTATGTGCTTGCCCAGCGCAGCCGCCGGGCAAGTGCGGACGCTTTCTTTGACACAGCCCAGGTTGGCGACCGGGTGGATCTGCAGCGCAGCTATGAAGGCGCTTCCACCCAGGACATCAAGCTTTCCATTGGCTTAGGGCCGCGCATTGTGAAAAACGGCATGGTATATGGCAATGCTGACACTTACCGGGCCGAGGGCTTCAAGGATCCTGGCATTACCGTATACAACGCCAGGCGGGCCTGCATCGGCATTAAGCAGGACGGGAAAATTATGCTGCTCACCGCCAACACAAACCTGAGCAGCCTTTCGAAAATCATGGTGAGCCTGGGGTGCCGGGACGCTGTGAACTGTGACGGCGGCGGCTCTACCAACTTGTTTGTGGACGGGCAGTGGCTGTATGGGCCGCAGGAGCGGAAGCTGAATCACATGCTGGTGTTTAAATAGAGAAAATTTTTGCATACGAAAAGCCCCCGGTACACAGAAATGTGCGCCGGGGGCTGCTGTTTTTGCCTAGTAAGAATTTATTCCTGGGGACAGACAACAACTTTAATGGACTCGCTGCTCATCTGCTCCGCAATGGCCTCTTCCATCTTGCCCAAGGGGAAGCGGTGGGTGATGATGGGGGTGAAATCCAGCTTGCCCGCATTGAGAAGCTGGACGGCCCGGTGATGGGTGTCGGGATTTACAAAAGAGCCTTTTACAGTCAGCTCCTTCTTGTACATATCAAACAGAGGAAGCTGGAAGGTGCCGTCCACCTTGGGGACGCTGAACAGGACAATAGTGGCACCCTTTTTGGCAAAGTCAAAGGCGCTCTGCACAGCGGGGGTATTGCCCACGCACTCGATAACCACGTTTGCTTCACAAGCCATGGACTCCTTAGCTTTGGGATCGGTGGGGTCGATGGCCAGGGTTGCGCCCAGCTTCAGGGCAGCCTCCCGGCGCTTCTGGTTAGGCTCACTGACCACCAGCCTGGCAGCGCCGGAAAGCTTTGCAAGCTGGAGCATGATAAGCCCGATGGCCCCGCCTCCCACAATGCATACAGTATCCCCGGGCCGGATGCCAGCCAGGTCGACGCCATGGAGGCAGCAGGCCACAGGCTCTGCCATAGCGCCCCACTCATAGGGCAAATCTTCCGACAGCTTAAAGGCCTGGCTTACCGGAACCACGCTGTACTGGACAAAGCCCCCGTCCCGGGTGACGCCGATGGCCTGCATGGTTTCACAAAGCTGCTTTTTGCCGTTCTGGCAGTATTCACAAGCCCCGCAGTAAATGTTGGGATCTACGGTGACATGGTCGCCTGCTTTGAGGGCTGTGACGCCCTCCCCTGTTTCCACCACTTCGCCGGCATACTCGTGGCCCAGCACCACAGGAGGATTTACATCGGCGGAGCCAGGCTCGCCATGGTAGATATGCACGTCTGTGCCGCACACGCCGCAGGCCATGTTGCGGATAACTACTTCGCCAGGGCCTGCATGGGGGATTTCCCGCTCTTGTACCTCAAAGATCTTATTTCCTAAAAAGGCCGCTGCTCTCATGTTTTTCCTCTCTTTCTCCCCTGCCAGCTTCCGAAAAGCGGCGCGCTTCATCAGCGCGCCGCCTGGAAGCAGGCAGGAAAAGCTCTGCTTCTTATTTCTTCATCATGCCGATTGCGTCGGAGATGGTTTTCTCATAGGCTTCCTTGCCGTATTTGTCTACGTCAGCCTTGTTCTTTTCCCCATGGGTCAGGCATCCGGCACCGCCGATGCATCCGCCCACACAGGCCATGCCCTCAATAAAGTTGCCGGGCAGGAGGCCCTTGGAGGCCTTCAGCAGGGCCACGCGGCAGGCTTCAATGCCGTCGCAGGGCACTGCTTTCAGATCAAACTCAATGTCCTGCTCCTTGAGGCCCTGGGCCACAGCATCGCTGAGGCCGCCGCTACGGGCAAAGATGCGCCCATAGTAGGAGGCGTTGTCCAGCACGTCCTCCGGCAGGGATTTCAGGTCGATATCCCTGCTGTCGAACAGGGCCTGCAGCTCCTCAAAGGTGATGGTGGAGTCGATAATATCCTTAAGTCCCTCTTTCTGGAACTCCATCTTTTTGGCGGTGCAAGGCCCGATAAATACGATTTTCGCGGTGGGATCTGTCTCCTTGATGTACTGGGCGATAGTGGCTGCTGGGGACAGGTTGTGGGAGACGTGCTCTTTCATCTGGGGGAAGGCTTTCTCTACATAGTCCACAAAGGCGGGGCAGCAAGAGCTGGTGAGGAAGCCCTTTTCCGCAAGCTCCGCAGACTCGGCATAGGCTACCATATCGGCTCCCAGGGCCGCCTCCACAACGGTGAAGAAGCCCAGCTCCTTGATACCGGAAATCACCTGGCCCAGCTTGGCATAGGTGAACTGGCTGGAGATGGAGGGGGCGATAACCGCGTACAGCTTATACTTTTCGTTGTTTTCGCTCTCCTTTATCAGCTTCACCACGTCCAGGATAAAGGACTTATCCACAATGGCGCCGAAGGGGCACATGTATGCGCAGGCGCCGCAGGAGATGCACTTGCTGTTGTCGATGGCAGCTTCTCCCCCCTCTGCCATGCTGATGGCCTTCACCTTGCAGGCCTTCTCGCAGGGGCGCTTTTCGTTTACAATGGCGCTGTAGGGGCAGACTTGGGCGCAGCGGCCGCAGTCTACGCACTTGCTTTTGTCAATGTGGGCCTTCTGGTGCTCATCAAAGCTGATGGCACCCCGGGGGCACACATCGGCGCAGCGATGGGCCAGGCATCCGCGGCAGGCGCTGCCTACGTTATAGCCGCTCTTGGAACACTCGTCGCAGGCAATGTCAATAACTTCAATGACGTTGGGGTTATCCTTATTGCCGCCCATAGCCAGGCGGATGCGCTCCTCTACAATGGCGCGCTCCTTATAGATGCAGCAGCGCATGGTGGGCTTATCCTTGACGATAAGTTTGGGGATTTCCGTGTAGGTGGCAAGCAGCCGGTCTTCAAAGGCGCACCGGGCCACCTCGCGCAGCACCTTATATTTGATGTACTGCACTTTCGTGTCAAATTTCCATTCCGCTTGTCCGGGAATTGGCATAGTCCCATTCTCCTTTCCGGCGATGCTGCACAAAACCGTTTCTGGCGGGCGGTTCGGCCCTGCGGTGCAGCCGCCACATGGGGCATTGTTTTTCTTAGAAATAGCTTACTTTAATGCGCTTGCCCATAGCTTTCAGGCATTCGCTAAGCTCCTCCACCAGACGCATCTTGATGTTGAAGCTGATGGGCAGGTTGGGATTCTGGTGGGCGGGGTTTACAGCCCGGCCCACAAAGAAGTTGATATCCGTGGCTTCCTCAAAGAGCATACGGGCAATGAGGGACGCGCCGTCCCGCTTGTAGCCCCACTCTGTATAAGATTCGTTGTCCTGGAGGAAGTCCTTGGCATAGTCTACCACCTTGCTGATAGTGATGACGCCTTCAGTGACCAGGTCCACGCCCTCGATTTTGGCAATGGGCGGGATTTCCGGATCCAGATAGTCCAAATCGGCTATCATGGGCTTCTTCAGGTATTCGGAGGTGATAGTGGAGGTGGTGCCGCCGCAGACAATATGCTTGCCCTCCTTGGAATGGAACAGGGCCTGCATTTTGTTTACATCCTTGCGGTCAGAGGGTGGGCCTATCATCAGGTTTACCTGCTGGCGGTTGCGTATTTTTACACAGGCCACAGTGGTGTCATCCCCCGGGTGGCCGCCATAAAGATGGTTGCACTCTTCCACCAGCAGAGTGCTGTAGGTTTTGGCGGTGTAGGAGGGGTCATACATCATTTCCAGAAACTTGATGATTTCTGGGCGCTGCCAGCCGAAGTTCAGGGACTGGCCCACGCCTGCGTGGATGGTGCCGTCACTCATGGTAAAGAGAAAATCGTTTTCCTGGAGCTTTATCCGGGAGCGGTAGATCATTTTGCCCTCGATCTCGTTGCCGGTTTTGGGGATTTCCACAAATTTGCCGTCCCGCAGGAGGATCAGGAGGGGGTTATCATACTGGATGATCTCCGCTTCTTCATTGTCGATGATGTGGATGATGGTGAACGTGGAATAGGCCACCTGCCGCACCGCGCACACAGGCAGGGTGGCGGCAATGGTGGAGACGCAGTCCTCAATGGACATGTTCGCCGCCATCATGGTCGAGATAATCTTGGATGTAAGGGACGACAGGATGTTGGCCTTTACGCCGCTGCCCATGCCGTCTGCCAGCACCACTACGGTGGAGTTTTCGCCCTGCTCGACAATCTCCACCCGATCGCCGCAAAGCTGCTCGCCCCATTTATGGATGCTGGTATACCCGATGTCACTACATAAATTATTCATCTTTCAGCGAATCCTTTAACTTAGTGAGCGCGATTTTTGTTTCGGCAGTAGTTTCGCCCAGCAGAGAGGCGATTTCCTGCACCACGCGCATTTGCTTCTCAATGACGTTATCCGTCACTTCGATGGTGGAGTGGCTGATTTCTTCTTTGCGCTGGCGCTGGCGCTCCTCATCGGTAACGTCGCGCATAATGCACATGATAATGCGGTAGCTCTTGTCATAGATGACGCTCTGCTCTACATAGCGCTTGTATTCCGCCAGATAAACCTTCTCGTCCCGCACAGCCTGGCCGGTCTGCATGACATCCAGGAACACCTTGGGATCGAGAATGCGGATGACCTGATCCCCCAGCACATCGGAGGCATAGCGGATATTCATAATGTGGCAGGCGGCGGCGTTGATCTGCTGCACCTCCAACTGCTCGTTTAAGACAATGATGCCGTTAGGCGTGTTGTTGATGATGGTATCGGAGAAGGACTCTGCCTTATCCTTTAAGAAGGGCAGGCACATGTTGATATTGGCCTTGCCCTGGTATACGGCGATAGCCTTTTCCCGGCAGGTGCTGTAGCCGCAGGCACCGCAGTTAAGCTCCTGTTCGGGATTGTTTTTGCCCATTTTGCGCAGGATTTCTTCAATATCATTCTGGCCGGGCATATTGCGGTGCAGGCCAATAAACTTGTGATCCTTCACCAGATCCTTCTCTTCCGGCTGGGGAATGGCGAAATCCTTCCGGCCCGCATAGCGGTCTACCTCTATGTAGTCGCTGACCGGGCGGCGCTGGGCATGCTCCATGGCGGGGCCGCCAATGCAACTGCCGGCGCAGATGGACATCTCAATAAAGCACTTGCGGAGCCTGCCTTCTTTGATGTCGTTCAGGGCCTGGATGCAGTTGTCAATGCCGTCTACCACCAGATAGCTGTATTCCGGGGAATCCTGCTCCATGGTGCGCAGGATGCCGCCGCTGGTGGGGAACAGGCGGGCGCGGCTTTCGTCCAGGTTATCCTCGCCCTTTTCGACGGTGACGCCCTCCTGCTTGAGCCACTCGCTCAGCTCTTCAAAGGTGAGCACGCAGTCTACATCCCCTGGATATGATTCGGCTTCAGCTTTTTTGGAGATGCAGGGGCCGATGAACACTGTGGACGCGCCGGGGTTTGCAGCCTTGATTTTCCGGCAGTGGGCCTGCATGGGAGACACCACTGTGGCAAGATAGGGCAGCACCTCGGGATGGTATTTCTCGATTAAAAGGTTTACAGAGTGGCAGCAGGAGGAGATGATCACGTCCTGGCGGGCGTCTTTGACCATTTTTTCATACTGCTTCTTCACAATGGACGCACCCTCGGCTGTCTCCTCGGCAGAGGCAAAGCCCAGCTTTTTCAGGGCTGCTTCCATGGTGGCGATGGTGGCGCCGGAATAGTTTGCCACAAAGGAAGGGGCAACGCTTGCAATCACCGGGCCTTTCTTCATCAGCTCCAGGGCCTTCACCACGTCTCCTCGCACCTCTTTGGCGTTCTGGGGACAGACCACGAAGCACTGCCCGCAGAGGATGCACTCATCTGAGACGATGTGCGCCTGGTCGGAGGAGAACTTGATAGACTTTACCGGACAGTGCCGAATGCATTTATAGCAGTTGACACAGTTGGATTTTTTCAGTTTCAAATATTCAGCCATGTAAATCGCCATGCGATACTGGATTTGCACAAAAAGGAAAAACAACTGCTTTTTGCGCCCGGTATCGTTCCTTTCTTCCGTATTTTTTCCCAAGGACATGATGGTAGGGGAAACTCCACCCATGGTGAACACGGATGGAGCGCCCTATCAAAACTTCCTTTTTATTGTACTTTTGCAAGGATTTCCTTATCGAAGAAATCCTTGGTAGTCTCGGGGGAGAGAGAATACAGCTTGTCATCCAGGGTGACGTTGACGCCGTTTACACAGTTGCCCATGCAGAAGGTGCCGCCCAGCTCTACCTTGTCCTCCAGGTGGTTCTCTTTTACGAGATACTGGAGCTGCTCTACGATCTGCCGGGAGCCTTTCAGATGGCAGGAGCTGCCAATGCAAATTGTACATTTCATAGTGGATCTTCCTTTCTCAGCTATAAAGCTGAATTGCTATGGCAAGAGATTGCCTTTTTAATTTATGGGGATAAAGCCTGCCGGAAGCGGCAGGCCCTCCCCCCTCTGCTTTGTTCTTAATAAGACGCTCTGCGGGAGCAGGCCGGGCGCGCGATGGCCCACGTAAGCACGACACGAAGCGACGCGGCGAAAATGACCGCAAGCCAGCGAACGCAGTGAGCGTTCCCGCGTCTCAGATCCAACGTTACGTTGGTTATTCGTATTCCACCACGTTTACCCAGTGCATGAGGAATTCCTTTTCCTCTTCCTTGCCCTTTACGGACTGGGAGGCAGCTACGATGGGCAGCCACTTCTGCACATACTGCTTGGCGGTATCGCTCTTCTTGCAGAAGAGATCCAGGTACAGCTCGGCGCCTTCAATGTCGCCGCCCAGCCAGAACAGCAGATAAGTACGGGCTGCGTCGGCGCTGGCATTGCCCTGGGTGGCGTGCGCCCAGTCCAGGATGGCGTAGCTGCCGTCAGGCTTAATCACCACGTTGGAGGGGTTGAAGTCGCCATGGCACAGCTTGTTGTGCTTGGGCATGCCATGAAGGCGGGCATCCAGCTCGTAACGGGTGGTGGCGTCCAGGCCGGTCTGGGAAATCTTGCGCTTCATCTTGTCCTTGAGCTTGTTCAGCATGGCAGGAGCGGGAGTCGCATGCATTTCCAACTGGATATCCACCAGGCGCTCCATATACTGGGCATAGTTCTCATGATCCTCTGTCATCAGGCGGGCCAGGGTCTTGCCCTCAATAAAGTCGGTTACAATGGCCCATTTGCCGTCTACCATGGTGACAGCTTCCACGCCAGGGATGGAGAGGCCAGTCTCCTCTACCCGGGCAATGTTCAGAGCTTCGTTCAAAATGTCGGACTTGGAATAGCCCTCGTCGAATACCTTGACAACGTGATCCCCATCACGGTAAATAGTCTTGGAGGTGCGGACAGCGATTACCTTTTCCAGTTTCATATGATATGCTCATCTTCCTTTCTTGATTTGTGGGAAGCGCCCTCCCTCCGGCAGGGCTTTCCGCCCTGCCCGGATGAAGTTTGCAAAAGGGAAGGGATTGGCCCTCTCTTATTTACCATAATAGCACTTGAGGTAGATATCCTTAATCTCGCTCATCAGCGGATAACGGGGGTTGGCGCCTGTACACTGGTCGTTAAAGGCGTTCTCCACCATCTCGTCCAGGGTATCCAGGAAGTACTTCTCGTCTACGCCGTAATCCTTAATTGTCTTTTTGATGCCGATTTTCTCCTTCAGATCCTCCAGGGCCGCGATGAAGTTCTCGAAGATTTCGTCATCGTTCTTGCCCTTGATACCCGCGAACTTGGCGGCTTCCACATAGCGCTCCTTGGCGTGGGGATACTGGTACTGGGAGAAGGTGCCCATCTTGGTGGGAACGTCAGCGGAATTGTAGCGGATAACGTCTGTGAGGATAACAGCGTTTGCTACGCCATGGGGCAGGTGGTGGTAAGCGCCCAGCTTGTGGGCCATGGAGTGGTTCACGCCCAGGAAGGCGTTTGCAAAGGCCATGCCAGCCATGCAGGAGGCTTCTGCCATCTTCTCGCGGGCAATGGGATCGTTTGCGCCGTTCTCGTAAGCGGAGGGCAGGTATTCAAATACAGTTTTGATAGCCTGCAGGGCCAGGCCGTCGGTGAAGGGAGTGGCCATAATGGATACATATGCCTCGATGGCGTGGGTCATCACGTCAATGCCGGAAGCGCTGGTGAGGCCTCTGGGGGCGTTCATCATGTTGTCCACGTCCACAATTGCCATGTTGGGCAGCAGCTCATAGTCGGCAATAGGCCACTTGGTGCCAGTCTTTTCGTCTGTGATAATGGCGAAGGGGGTCACCTCGGAGCCTGTGCCGGCGGAGGTGGGGATAGCTACGAACATGGCCTTCTCGCCCATTTTGGGGAACTTATAGATGCGCTTGCGGATATCCATGAAGTCCATGGACATGGAAGCAAAGTCAGCATCCGGATGCTCATAGAGCACCCACATGATTTTGGCAGCGTCCATGGCGGAACCGCCGCCCAGGGCGATGATCACGTCAGGCTCGAAGGAGCGGATCTGTTGGACACCCTCCAGGGCATTTGCCAGGGTGGGATCGGGCTGTACGTTCCAGAAGCAGGAATACTGGATGTTCATCTCGTCCAGCTTGTCGGTGATGGGCTTGGTGTAGCCATTCTGATACAGGAAGGTATCGGTGACGATGAAAGCCTTCTTCTTGCCATATTCGGTCTTCAGCTCGTCCAGAGCCAGGGGCATGCAGCCCTTCTTGAAATATACCTTCTCAGGCACACGGAACCACAGCATATTCTCTCTCCTCTCGGCAACTGTCTTTACGTTGATAAGGTGCTTGACGCCTACGTTCTCAGAGACGGAGTTGCCGCCCCAGGAGCCGCAGCCCAGCGTGAGGGAGGGAGCCAGCTTGAAGTTATAGAGGTCGCCAATACCGCCCTGGGAGGAGGGGGTGTTCACTAAGATACGGCAGGTCTTCATAGCAGCCTGGTGCTTTGCCATCTTTTCCTTTTCGGAAATGTGGATGTACAGAGAGGATGTGTGGCCGTAGCCGCCGTCTGCCACAAGCTGCTCAGCCTTGGCAACAGCGTCGTCAAAGTCTGTTGCCTTGTACATGGCAAGAACCGGGGACAGCTTCTCATGGGCAAACTCCTCGGAGATGTCCACGCTCTCCACCTCGCCGATGATGATTTTGGTGGACTCGGGCACTTCCACGCCTGCCAGGGCGGCAATGGTGTGGGCCTTCTGGCCTACGATTTTTGCGTTCAGGGCGCCGTTGATGATGATGGTCTTGCGAACCTTCTCGGTTTCGGATTTATTGAGGAAATAGCAGCCGCGCTTCTGGAACTCGTCTTTCACCTGCTTATAAACCTTGTCCAGCACAATAACAGACTGCTCGGAGGCGCAGATCATGCCGTTGTCAAAGGTTTTGGAGTGGATGATGGAGTTTACAGCCAGGATAACGTCGGCGGTGTCGTCGATGATAGCAGGGGTGTTGCCCGCGCCCACGCCCAGGGCGGGAGTGCCGGAGGAGTAAGCGGCGTTTACCATGCCGGGGCCGCCTGTTGCCAGGATGATGTCGGCCTCTGCCATAACCTTGTTGGTCAGCTCCAGGGAGGGCACGTCAATCCAGCCGAAGAGGCCTTCCGGGGCGCCGG
>ERZ779632.133-NODE-133-length-48566-cov-18.003937_pt1 | contig 48566 bp, 38 predicted proteins | sample MGYA00514194_ERZ779632 | MGnify/ENA primary metagenome ERZ779632 (study PRJEB29562, sample SAMEA4376704) | mouse gut metagenome | isolation source: Cecum | study: EMG produced TPA metagenomics assembly of the A DSS colitis mouse model was used to assess the... | reverse complement strand
TGGAGCAGATGTAAGAGTTGGAAGTTGCAAATATTTGCTTAATCAGCAGACACTATTTAAATCAAACCTCCGCAGAGCTAAAGGCAGGGGAGGTACTTACGCTTACCACGACCGTATATCCTGAAAATGCCACAAATAAGAACATGCTATGGACATCATCGAATCCGGCAGTTGCCCAAGTGGATGAAAACGGAAGGGTACTTGCAATAAGCAAAGGAACGGCAACAATTCAGGCAGAAGCAGCAGACGGAAGCGGTTGTACTGCATCGTGTACGGTAACGGTGACAGGAAATCTGAACATGGTGACATCTGTAGAACATTTCGAGAGCAGTCATTCTTATCAGAATAATCTGTCAGAGGTCTGGTTGTATCAGTCGCCGGGGGCAGAACGGATTACACTTACCTTTTCAGATGATACGGAATTTGAAGCTCCTTATGATTATCTGGAAATATATGCTAACCAAAATCAGTTGGTTGGAAAATATACCGGGAAGGAGCTTGCAGGACAGAAAATAGTTGTCAGCGGAGAATCTGTATTGGTGAGACTTGTGACGGACAAGGGCGGAAGCGCGTATGGATTTCGTGTAGTAGATATTACGGCAGAGAAAGGCGATGAAAAACCCGACAGCGCTTTGACAGCAATCCGCCTGAACAGGAGCAGTCTGCAATTAAAAACAGATGAAACATCCAAGTTGGAAGTTATTTATGAGCCTGCTGATACAAATGAGGATAAAAGTGTTGTGTGGGATGGCTCCAACACGGATATTGTGACAGTAGATAATACAGGTTTTATCACGGCAGTATCTATCGGAACTGCTGACATTACGGTTACTTCTGTTCTAAAGCCAGAGCTCAAAGATAGCTGTACAATAACAGTTAGTGATGATGATATTGCTGAGGAAACATGCACCGTAACTTTTGAAACATCAGGGGGGAGCAGTGTAGAGCCTGTAATATGCAGGAAAGGAAGCAGACTGTCGGATTTTGGTATCGCAGTTCCGACAAAAGAGAACCATATATTTGACGGCTGGTACAAGGATTCTGAGTGTACAATATTATGGGATATGAATACTGATACAGTAACCAGCGATATGACGCTTTATGCGAAGTGGACAGAACAGAATGATAATAATAATGATAATGACAATATGGATGATGACGATTCCGCGTATGAGATGGCACAGCGAATAAAGCTCAATAGTGTGGGCGGTCAGATTGCAGCAGTTAAGTCAAAAGTTTATGATGGCAGTGTATATAGACCAAACATAAAAGTGACGGTAAAGGAAAATGGCAGAACCATTATACTTACTGAGGGAGCGGATTACAGAGTACTTTACGATGACCGGATAAATGTGGGCGCGGGAACCATCACAGTGAAAGGAAATGGAAAGTATACAGGTGTTTTGACCACTCAATATCAGATTACACCCAAGTCTCTGAAAAAGCTTAAAATCGTAACAGGAGGCATAGCGGCAGATGCAGACAGAGAGATTCAGTTAGAAAAACTTCCTGTTTACGTCAGTGACGCCGAGACAGACAGTGCCCTCATATATGGTCAGGATTATGTGCTGGAAGTGGTACGCGGCAATATAACGCGCAAAGGAAAACTGGAAGTGAATATTAAGGCAAAGGAAGGATCTAACTATGACAATATAAAATCTGTCAAGGTAAAGATTACAGTATATGATGCGTCTGGAAAGAATTTTAAAGGAATTATCAATCCTGAAAACGTGTGTTATGTTAATGAAAAGGATAAGTCACAGATCTATACCGGAAATGCGATCAAACCGGAGTTTTCCGTAAAAGTGGGAGAAAGTACACTTGTAAAAAACAAAGATTTTTCTGTAAAATATATGAACAATAAAGAAGCAGGCGTTGCCTATGCAGTTATTACAGGAAAGAAGGGATATGTCGGAAGCGTTGTAAAGGAATTTGAGATCACACCGGCAAAGAGTATATTGAGGCTTAAAAGAGAAATAAAAGCTGTTACATATAACGGAAAGCTTCAGAAGCCTAAGGTATCTGTAATGGCAGGCAGTAAGACGCTCAAGGCAGGAAGGGATTACACAGTATCCTACAGCAAAAATCTGCATGCCTCCAAAGTGAGAAATCAAAAGGAGGCAGTTGTCACAATTACAGGAAAAGGTAACTATAGGGGGGGTAAAGAGTAGCTTTAATTTTGAGATTAAGCCGCAGAATATTAAGAAGGTATCTGTAAAAGGAACATCTAAAGTATTAAATCTTACCTATGCCAAACATGCGCTGTTGAAAGATCATGACTATACCATCGGAGAGACTGTCAACGCGGGTAAAAAAGTAAATATAACGATAATAGGACACGGAGATTTTCAGGGCAGTGTAGTGAAAAAAGTCAAGGAATAAGAAGCATTATGCGGCTGTGTGCAACGACCGCCAGTATAATTCCATTTGGCAGAAAAGTATCTTCTGGTCAGGGGACGCAGCATAGTGCTTAATAATCCAATCCAGATCCTTTGTGTACTTTTGCAGACAGAGATTGTCAAGAGGAAATGCAAAAATATCTTGCATTATTGAGGGCATTTGCTAGAATAGATAAAAGAGGAACTTAGACTGTGTTCCGTAAATGATTCAGGAAAGAAGGGATAACAACGTGCCTTCTTCAGTGAATGAATATGCGATGCTTTCTTATGATGAGGAACAGGATGTGTATCATGTGTGCAGAGAGGAATATTTGAATATTATTGGTGGAAATATTATCCAATTTGTATAAGGAGACAAATTATATAAGGAGACAAATGATGTGGATACAAAAAAGTTAAATAAATGGGCTGAGCTGCTTCTGGATACAGGAAAACGGAATAACCTGATCAATTTTAAAGATACAAAAAATACAACGGTTGATATTTTACTCCCGACAATAGATGTATTGTTTGACAAAATTACAGGAACAACAACATTTGAAGTGTTCGATGTCCAATATACAGAAACGGATGAAGAAAATAATGTCTGTAATGAATCGGTTGAGGAACAGAAAATGCTGGATAAAAAAACAGCATATTTATCCCGATATTCTGCAAAGATAAAGAAACAGAAACAAATGCTGCTTTATAATGCGGCGACGGATCCGATTACCGTGATGAAGAATATTAGAAAAAAGTCTAAATTAATGGTAGAGGAAACGGGGGTGCATGTTGTCTATATGGCTTTCGGATTTATTTGCTGGAAAGAGAACAATGCACCCGAAAATGTGCTGCGGGCGCCTATTCTGCTTGTGCCGATTCAATTAGAACAGGTATCAGCGGTTGCGCCATTTCAGATCAAAGCAAATGACGACGATACTGTTATCAATCCAACATTTGCGTACAAGATAGAAAAGGATTATGGTATAACTCTTCCAGATTATGATGATGAAGGAATCTGTACATATTTGGGAAATATAGAGAAAATGGTTGAGAAATTACAATGGACAGTATCTTACGACTGTAAGATTGGCATTTTTTCTTTTCAGAAAATGAATATGTATCGAGATCTGAAGGACAATGCGGTTACAATATTATCAAATCCAATAATTCGCCAGCTTTTGGGAGAATCGGATTCTCAAAATAATTCGAAAGACAGTGGTGATGAGAATGTTTATATTCAGAATCCACTGATTGAACTGCATTGTGTAGTAGATGCGGATTCCAGTCAGATTAAGGCAATAGAAATGGCAAAGTCCGGGAAGAGCTTTGTGTTGCAGGGTCCTCCGGGGACAGGTAAGAGCCAGACAATTACAAACATGATAGCAGAGTGCCTAAGTGATGGAAAAAAGGTGTTGTTTGTCTCTGAAAAACTGGCGGCTTTGAATGTGGTTTATAGTAAATTGAATCAAGCTGGACTATCTGAATTTTGTTTGGAACTACATAGTCACAAAACGAACAAAAAGGATGTAATTGCTGAGATCTGTAATACATTGCGATCCCCCAAGAGCAGGACATCATCAAAGGCAGAAAACGAAATTGCATTGAAAGAAAAAGCGCAACAGCAGTTGGATGAATATGTTATAGAATTACATCAGATTCGTCCTGTTATAGAAAAAAGCATGTATCAGCTTTATGAAGCATTAGCTTCAGTGCATTCAGCGCCAGATATAGAGTGGTACATACCGCAGATTGCATCCAAAGGAGAAGCATTTATGATAGAAGCGTCTTCACTGTTGGAACAATATATAAATTATATTCCTTCGATAGGATATGATTATAAAAAGAATTTATGGTATGGATACGTGAAACAAGATACTTCCTATCAGGTGAAAGTGGAAGTAAAGAAAAGCTTTGTCACAGCAGTAGCGTTTTTGCAAATGCTGATTCCTGTTCTTGAAGATATAAGAAAGAGATATAATGTAGTTTGCAGCACTCTTGAAGAGATTTCGGTTTGGCATAAGATTTTTCGGTTTGCTTCTACATCGTGGCTTCTGACACCTTCGTTGATGCGGAAAGAACAGTTTGAAATGGCGGATGCAGTATTAGAAAAAATGCAGAGACAAAGAGCAGATCTTCTATCCTGCCAGACGGCTTTGGATGCAGACTTTGATAAACAAATTTATGAGATAAATGGTATAGATTGTTATAATAAACTAACAAGGCTGTTTTCTAGTGTATGGTCACGATTATTTCATTCAGAATATAAACAGCTTGTAAATTCATTGCGTATATGTAAAAAAGACGGAAAGAAAATTTCATATAACGAAGCGGTTGCAGTGGCGCAGCAATTGGCTGATTACCAGCAAAAAGTCATGGAGTACAATGAGATTGCAGCTCCGATTCAATCTTTTCTTGGAACAGCTTATGTGGGGATACAGTCAGATTGGAGTTATATAACAGATCAGATGAATGTTATTCGTGCTATGCATTCGGAGGAGATTTCCTTTGGCAATTTGACAGACTATGATGATTTTAGACAGGAAGGTGCTGTTTTTGCAGAGTATGTGGACAGACTGGATCGTTGTTTTGAGATTGTTGGCAATGATACATTGGATTATCTTGCAGGATGTTTTGATCCTGCTGTCTGGGATCTCGGAAAGACAGACTGTTCAGTGGTATTAACAAGGTGCAATCAATATCTGAACGGATGGGACCAATTGGATAATTGGTGCCATTTCAACGGGTTACGGACAATGCTGGACGAGAAGCAGGTTTTATCGTATATAGATACAGCGGTTCGTAATAATGTAGAGGAAAAGTTTATTGTCGATGCATTTAAAAAGCAGTTTTATTATCAGTGGATCGATTTTATATTATCGGAAGTTCCATTTTTTTCAACATTCAGCAGATTTACGCATGATGCAGCGATTCAAACATTTGCGGAGAAAGATTTAGAACAATTTGAAATTAATAAAGCAAAAATTAGAGCGAAGCTTTCTGCCAATCGTCCTTCTTTACAAACAATACAACCAAGGAGTGCATTGGCTGTTTTGATGCATGAAGGAGAAAAAAAGAGAAAACTAAAAAGTATACGAACACTTTTGGCCGAAACGGGTGAACTTATTCAGCGTATTAAACCTTGCTTTTTGATGTCACCATTGAGTGTAAGCACATTTTTGGCGAATGATTCTGTCTATTTTGATGTGGTTATTTTTGATGAGGCGTCACAGATTTTCCCGCAGGATGCAATTGGCGCCATCTATCGCGCAAAACAGTTAATTGTTGTAGGAGATTCAAAGCAAATGCCTCCCAGCAATTTCTTTAATGCTACAATACAAGGCGAACATAATGATGAAGAAATCGAAGACTTGACGGATTTTGAGTCCATTTTGGATTTGTGTGGCACATTTATGAGACAGCTTCGTCTGCGTTGGCATTATCGCAGCCGCTATGAGCAATTAATTGCATTTTCAAATAAAAGTTTTTATGATGGGGCTTTAGTTACATTTCCATCTGCTAAGTTAGATGCATATGGTATTGGCGTGGATTATTATCATGTGGATGGTGTTTTTGACCGTAAATCGCATAATAATCGAATTGAGGCAGAATTTATTGTAGATTTGATTTACCAGAATATAGATCACTATCCAGAGCGTAGTCTCGGTGTCGTGGCTTTTAGCCAAACGCAGCAGGAGTTAATTGAAAAACTGTTGTCAAAGCGGCGCCAGAGTACCCCAGAAAAAGAAACTTTTTTTAATAGCAGTACGGATGAGCCATTCTTTATTAAAAATCTTGAGAGTGTTCAAGGGGATGAGCGTGATACGATTATCTTTAGTGTGGCATATGGGAAAGACGCGCAAGGTCAATTATTACATAATTTTGGCCCTCTGAATCGTGTTGGGGGAGAAAGGCGGTTAAATGTTGCTGTTACACGTGCGAAATATAATGTACAGCTGGTGTCCTCAATGCATTATACGGATATAGACCTGAATCGTACATCGTCAGAAGGGGCAAAGCTGCTTCGAGAATATCTTCATTATGCGGAAAATGGTGACGCTGTACTTGAACGAACGGTATTTACGAATTCTTTTGAGCAAGAAGAATTTGATTTTGAGCTTGAAATATGCGAGTTTTTGCGCTCGAATGGATTTGTGGTTGACACACAGGTTGGATGTTCTGGATTTAAAGTTGATCTTGGATTGAAGAGCTCTGATGGAGCTGATTATGTGCTGGCGATTGAATGTGATGGAAATACGTATCGTTCATTTGGGAACACGCGGGACCGTGACCGACTGCGGCGGGAAATTCTTGAGCGAATGGGGTGGAACTTCTATCGTATTTGGTCGGTGGATTGGTTCACAAATAAGGTTGAGGAGCAGCGTCGGCTTTTGGAGGTAGCAAGAAAAGCAGTGAATAAATGATTGCCGTTATTCAGAGCGGAAGTTGGAGTTTTCAGAGTAAGTAGCGGCAAGTGTGGATAAGGAGAAAATCATGCAGGAAGTTATTTTGATCATAAATGGACAAACTGTAAAAGTAAAGGTATCAAGAGTGTTTTGTGGGAGAAATCCTATGACGGAGCAGTGTAGTGTCAATATAATGGATGATGACAGCGGGAAACAGGTGCGCCTGTTTTGTGAGGATCGGAAGAACTATGAAGAAGCCAATACATTAGTTCAGAAAATTCATGAGGGGAAAATAACAGATTTAACTGATTATTTAGCAGAATGGCTTTAAGAAATGAGCGTGTCACATAAACTGTGTATTTCCTTAAAACTGCCATCAGGATTTAAGGATACTCATATATTGTCGGAGATTTTCCGTCGAAAAATCCTGTTTTGAGAATGGGAGCGATTGGGACATGAGGAGCAAGAAATGGATACTTTTTGAGGTCATTCAACTCCTGAGATTTTCTTGTGTCTCGCTCTCCATTCTTAGGGAAGTGACGCTTTCAGCATTCCCGCCATCTCTGATTTCTGCTATTTTCTTCGATTCATCTTTTTGCGCTGTTGTTTACGTTGCAATTTTTTTGATAAACTGTTTGTCGTTTTCTCTTTCTCATTTTGGGCTGAAATTCTTTTTTCTGCAACAAAAACATAATATCCGTTGATTTCATGAATCTTAACACCACCAAAGACGGAAGTCAGTTTATTTTTATACCAGTCAAGTCTTTTGGTTACCATAACCAGTTTTCCGCCCAGCACTAATTTTTTAAATCCAACCTCAATAAAATGTTTTGGAACAGAAAAATCTGCATGGTATGGTGGATTAGACAATATAAGCGTGAAATCTGTTTCTGCGATATTTTTATACCCATCGCTCAATCGAATGCTAATTTCAGGTACATTATTAAGGCGTAAATTCATCGCTGCAGATTCTATTGCCTGTTCAGAAACATCACACATTATGACATTTTGTTCACCTATTAGTTTGCCTGCAAGTATACCTACAACACCGTACCCGCAACCCAAATCCAGCACTTTATCGGATGGTAAAAAATCAATAACAGATAACATGGCTAATGTACCTTGATCAATCGAATTGGGCGAAAAAATTGAAGGTGCCGTTTCAAATACCATATCAACATCTTTAATTTTTGTAGAAATCATCTGCCTGCCTCCAAATATGAAGTGTTTACTGAATTAATTATCCTCATTATCTTATCACAAACACTCATATAATTCCATTAAATTTAGTTTTTTTATCTAAAACCGTTGCGGCACTTTTAAATATTTTTCGCATCCATGAAACTTTTTGCTGCGCCCGGCGGTCTAATCATACAGAACGTACCGAGGAGGTGAAAAAAGTGCACATATTTTCCCGTAAAAACACGAATCAAGAGCTTATTGAGCAATTGATTCTCGAGAACTACAATCAATACTACCGCATCGCATACAGCTATGTCCGCAATGAAGCAGATGCCTGTGATATCGTGCAAAATGGTGCATACAGGGCCATACGCGGCAGTCATACGCTGAAAAAGGCAGCGTATGCCCAGACTTGGGTGTACCGCATCATGCTGAACGAATGCTTCCGCTTCCTGAGACAGCCAAAGCATCTCTCGTATGAGGAGCTACAGGACGAGATGGGCAATGAGCCGTTTTACACAGAGGACGGCAGCGCCAGTCTTGATTTGCAACGGGCGCTCGATGCTCTGCCAGAGCAGGATAAGGCAGTCATTTTGTTAAGATATTTCGAGGATATGAAATTAGAGGAGATTGCCATGATTCTCGAGGAGAAATTAAGCACCGTAAAGAGCAGGCTGTACCGCAGTATGAAGAAGCTGCGCGGCGCGCTTGGGGAGGATGAAGGAGGGATAGCATGACAGACAAAAAGGACAGCTTGTTGGAGAACGAATTGCAGGGACTAAGAAAAGAATATCTGAAACATCAAATGACAGACATGCAGACAAAGCTGCTCTGTCAAAAAATCGAGGAGGCAAAAACAATGAATAAAAACCAGTTTTATCCCATAAAATATGCAGCCGTCGCTGCCGCAGCACTCATAGGACTCTTTGTCATTCTGCCAAACACATCTGGAACGATCGCACATGCGATGGAGCAGATTCCGTTTATTGGGCAGCTTGTGAAGGTAGTGACGTTTCGGGAGTACGAATACGAGACAGACCGCAACATGGCAGATATCGAAGTGCCAGAGATACAGGCAGAAATAAAACCTGACGAACAGCCAGTGGACAGTGCTGTGCAGGAGAGTTTAGACCGTACCACAGCAGAAATTAACGCAGAAATCCAGCGTATTACCGAGCAGCTGATTCAGGAATTTGAGACCAATCTGGAAAATGACTGGGGATATCAGGATGTTGTGGTAAAGAGCGAGGTGCTTGCAACCACTCCCGAATATTTTACATTGAAATTAATCTGTTATCAGGGAGCGGGCAGCGGATACCAGTGGAATTATTTTTATACGATTGACTTAAATACCGGAGAGCGCTTGCAGCTTAAAGCGCTGTTTCAGGAAGGCGCTGACTATATCACGCCAATCAGTGAGGACATCAAGCGCCAGATGCAGGAGCAGATGGACGCTGATGAGAATGTAATCTACTGGCTCCATGATGAGATTGAGGAGTGGAACTTCAAGGCGATTACGGACGAGACAAACTTTTATCTGAATGAGAAGGACAATGTGGTCATTGCCTTTAATGAAGGCGATGTGGCGCCTATGTATATGGGAACAGTGGAGTTTGAGATTCCGGCAGAAGTGCTTGCGGGGATACGCAAATGACGGTTTATGTGACAGTTCAAAATGAAAAAATGTCCTGTATTCTTGACAACTTGGGGGATGCATGTTTATAATGAAACATAGTTCCCGGTTGCTGCTGTGTGCAAAGCGTTGCAGGATTGACAGAATCAGCTTGCACGAAAGATTTGTTCAAGGAGTCCGGGCAGCGGGGATATAGAATAGGGTACAAAGACAATGACGGAGACAGTACACATTTCCAGAAAATCACAGAGAGCCGGGACAGGTGCGAGCCGGCATGAGTATGGGATTGTTGAAGATCACTCCCGAGTTTCGGTCTGAAATGTCTGAAACGGTATTATAAATTGTAAGTCAGGCATAGTAGGAACCGACGTATTTCCTGCGTTACAGGGGACGTGTATAAAAGTTTCGGGTCTTTTTGACATGTTGTGTTCAGACAAAAGTGCGCGAGACGGAGTACACTGTAATTAGGTGGTATAACGATGATAAGGCTCTCGTCCTATTTACAGGATGAAGAGCCTTTTTATGCACACGGGCACCCAGATGAAATTTGTCAGCAGAAGCTGACGGGTGCCCGGCGCGCGAGTAGGAGAGAAGGTCATTCCCCTACTCGATTATTATTTCATTATTTCTGGAAGGAGGCTGCGATGGATGTTATCTCGGAGATTTTTGATATGATTGGGGATATATTGGAGCTGGTTATCACACAGGTCGTAAAACGGAAAGAAGCAAAGGAAAACAAGCAGGACAATGAAAAGAAGGGAGTAAGGAAAGACAATGTATAACAAAGTAGACACCAACCTGAATTTTGTGGACAGGGAAAAAAATGTAGAGAAATTCTGGAAGGACAATGATATTTTTCAAAAGAGCATGGACAGCCGCAGGGAGGGCGAGACCTATACCTTTTACGACGGACCGCCGACGGCAAACGGTAAGCCACATATCGGCCATGTGCTGACGCGTGTTATCAAGGACATGATTCCGCGCTACCGCACGATGAAAGGGTACATGGTGCCGAGAAAGGCAGGATGGGACACGCACGGGCTTCCTGTCGAGCTTGAAGTGGAGAAGCTTCTGGGCTTAAACGGCAAGGACCAGATTGAGGAGTACGGCATGGAGCCGTTTATCAAAAAGTGCAAGGAGTCGGTCTGGAAATACAAGGGCATGTGGGAGGACTTCTCAGGCACCGTCGGATTCTGGGCGGATATGGACGATCCTTATGTGACCTATGATGACAATTTCATCGAGTCCGAGTGGTGGGCGTTAAAAGAAATCTGGGACAAAAAGCTTTTGTATAAAGGTTTCAAGATTGTGCCGTACTGCCCGCGCTGTGGCACACCGCTGTCCTCGCAGGAGGTGGCGCAGGGCTATAAAACTGTCAAAGAACGCTCCGCCGTGGTGCGTTTCAAAGTGGTTGGCGAGGACGCGTATTTCCTTGCATGGACGACGACGCCCTGGACACTTCCTTCTAATGTGGCGCTCTGCGTCAATCCTGATGAGACATACTGCAAGGTAAAGGCAGCGGACGGATACACCTACTATATGGCGGAGGCGCTGCTTGACAAGGTGCTTGGAACATTAGCCCAGAACGAAGGTGACAAGGCGTATGAGGTGCTCGAGACTTACAAGGGAACGGATTTGGAGCACAAGGCATATGAGCCGCTGTTTGACTTTGCGGCAGGCATTATCGAGAAGCAGCACAAAAAGGCGCACTTTATCACTTGTGACACGTATGTCACTATGACAGACGGTACTGGTATCGTGCACATTGCCCCGGCATTCGGTGAGGATGATGCCAATGTCGGCAGAAAGTATGAACTGCCGTTTGTACAGCTCGTCAACGGAAAGGGCGAGATGACAGAGGAAACCGCCTATGCGGGCGTCTTTGTGAAAAAGGCAGACCCGATGATTTTAAAGGACTTGGAGGCGAAGGGGCTGCTGTTTGACGCGCCGAAATTCGAGCATGAGTACCCGCACTGCTGGCGCTGTGATACGCCGTTAATCTACTATGCGCGCGAGTCATGGTTTATCAAGATGACCGCGGTAAAAGAGGATTTGGTGCGCAATAACAATACGGTCAACTGGATTCCAGAGTCCATCGGAAAGGGGCGTTTTGGCGACTGGCTTGAGAACATTCAGGACTGGGGCATCTCGCGCAACCGTTACTGGGGAACGCCGCTCAATGTGTGGGAGTGCGAGTGCGGCCATCAGGAGTGTATCGGCAGCAGGCAGGAGCTTGCAGACCGCAGCGGCAATCCTGACGCGGCAAAAGTGGAACTGCACAGACCCTATATTGACGAAGTGACGTTTCAATGCCCGCACTGCGGCAAGGAGATGCACCGGGTTCCAGAGGTGATTGACTGCTGGTTTGACTCGGGCGCAATGCCGTTTGCACAGCATCACTATCCGTTTGAAAATAAAGAATTGTTCGAGCAGCAGTTTCCGGCGCAGTTTATCTCGGAGGCAGTGGACCAGACGCGCGGATGGTTTTATTCGCTGATGGCGGAGTCCACACTGCTATTTAACAAAGCGCCTTATGAAAATGTTATCGTGCTCGGTCATGTTCAGGATGAGAATGGACAGAAAATGTCCAAGTCAAAAGGAAACGCGGTGGACCCGTTTGAGGCGCTTGAAACCTACGGCGCGGACGCAATCCGCTGGTATTTTTACGTCAATTCCGCACCTTGGCTGCCAAACCGTTTCCACGGAAAGGCAGTGCAGGAGGGACAGCGCAAGTTTATGGGCACGCTGTGGAACACGTATGCATTTTTCGTGCTTTACGCGAATATCGACGGTTTTGACGCGACGAAATACACGCTGGAGTACGACAAACTTCCAGTGATGGACAAATGGCTTTTGTCAAAGCTCAACACGGTGGTCGGCGCAGTGGACAGTGATCTTGAAAACTACAGGATTCCCGAGGCGGCGCGTGCCTTGCAGGAGTTTGTGGACGAGATGAGTAACTGGTATGTACGGCGCAGCCGCGAGCGCTTCTGGGCAAAGGGCATGGAGCAGGACAAGATTAACGCCTATATGACGCTCTACACCGCGCTGGTAACGATCTCAAAGGCAGCGGCGCCAATGATTCCGTTTATGACAGAGGATATCTACCGCAATCTCGTGTGCAGCATTGACCCGTCTGCGCCGGAGAGCATCCATCTGTGCGATTTCCCGTCTGTCGAGGAAAAATTTATCGACAGGCAGCTTGAGGCGGATATGGAGGCCGTGTTGAAGACCGTCGTGATGGGGCGTGCGTGCCGCAACACGGCAAATATCAAGAACCGGCAGCCGATCAGCACGATGTTTATCAAGGCGCCGTTCACACTGGGGGCATTTTATCAGGAAATCATCGAGGAGGAGCTGAATGTCAAGAAGGTGGTATTTACAGAGGATGTGCGGGAATTTACGACCTATACCTTTAAGCCGCAGTTAAAGACTGTGGGTCCCAAATATGGCAAGCAGCTTGGCGGCATCAAGGAAAAGCTTTCCACCATTGACGGCAATGCGGCGATGGATGAACTCAAGGCAAACGGGGTTCTCGCTTTTGAGGTAAGCGGCGTGGAAGTGAAGCTTGCCGAGGAGGATCTGCTGATTGACATTTCCCAGAAAGAGGGCTATGTGACAGAGGCGGACAATACGGTGACCGTCGTGCTTGACACAAATCTGACGGATGCGCTGATCGAGGAGGGCTTTGTCTACGAGGTCATCAGCAAGGTGCAGACCATGCGCAAGGATTCGGGCTTTGAGGTGATGGACCACATTAAAGTTTACATCAGTAAAAATGACACGATTGTCAGTGTGGTGCAGAAAAATGAGAAGGCAATCGGGGAAAAGGTTCTCGCGGACGCGTTTGTGTACGGTGAGGAACAGGTGCCGAACGGAAAAGACTGGAATATCAACGGCGAGAACGCTACTGTCGGCGTGGAGCGGTGTTAGGCTTTAGGAGAGATTAGAAAATGAAAAAAAGTCGCAGAATCATAAAGATTGTCCTGATTGTTGTGGGCGTGCTGCTGGTGGTCTTTGTCGTGGCGTCGTTTCTGCTCATCAATCATTTTATGAAGGAATATTTTAACCGGAGTGAGCAAAAGAAGTATTCCGAGTACATGCGCTGGGCGGACTTTGAAGATTTTCCAAGGGAGACGGTGACCTTTGCCTCTGGCAAAGAGACGCTGACGGGCTATATCTATGGCAAGGATCAGCCGGCAAAAGGGCTGGTGGTGGTGTCGCACGGGCTTGGCGGATACTCAGAAGGGTATATCAGCGAGACCAAGTATTTCGTGGACCATGGATTTATGGTGTTTGCCTACGACAATACAGGGAGCGGCGCCTCGACAGGCGAGAGCTGTATCGGGCTGGTACAGTCGGCGCTGGATTTGGACAATGCACTGGCCTATGTCGAGCAAAATCCCATTTTTGACGGGCTGCCGATCTGCCTGTATGGACATAGCTGGGGCGGATTTGCCACGACCGCGGTGCTCAATTTTGACCATGACATCACAGCAGTTGCAAGCCTTGCGGGGTACAATGACAGTATGCAGGAAATGTCCTATGTCGGAAAAAGTCTCATTGGTCCGTTTGCCTATTTGGAGAAACCGTTTATATGGCTCACGCTGCGCATGACATTTGGGGACAAGATGAACCTCACTGCGGCGGACGGCATCAACCGCGCGACTGACACAGCTGTCATGATTATTCAGGGAGACCAGGATGACTTTGTGGGATTTGACGGACCCTGTATCTACACCAATCGGGATAAAATTACAAGAACAGATGTGAAGTATGTGCTCCTTGAGGGCAGGAAACATGGCGATCTGATGATGGATTACAGCGAGGAGCGTCTGGCGTATATGGAGAAGCTTGATGCAGAGTATAATGATATCCTTGCGCAGTATGAGGATGAGGTTCCTGATGAAGTCAAAAAAGCGTGGAATGACACCATTGACAAAAAGCTGACATCGCAGTTAAATGAAGAATTGTTTGCGGATATTTTGGACTTTTATCTGGAAGCGATCGGGGATTAAAAACGCTATATAAAAAGAACTGGCATATCTTGTCAGTTCTTTTTTGTATTGCTCTAGACAATTATTTCGCCTGCATACTGGCAAGCAGTTCTTTTAGACGCGCGATTTCTGCGTCTTTGTCGGCATTTGCCTGTGTTAACCGCGCGATTTCTGCCTGCTGGTGGCGTTCGAAAGCTTCATTTAATCTTTTCGGGGTAGTGATGCCAAGAACGGGACTGCTGATTGCATGGGCAAACATTCTCTGTCCTTCTCGCCTCTGTTAAAAATAATGTCCAGCATAAGGTTTGTCTTCTTCTTTCTCCTAAAGCATTTTTCAAACACGCTCCAAACTGTTTGGGAATATTCGTCCTATTTCTCCACCCCATTCAAATTCACATGCTCGTCCTCTTCCATGGGAATCATCAAATATTTCTGCCCGTCAATCCGGTCGAATTTCACCCGCTCCGCCTTCTCTGGCTTCATGCGCAGGAAGACTTCTGCCCAGTTCTTGGCCTCCTCGGGGTCAAGCGGCGCCTCCATCTTGACGAGCGTCTCGATCTGTTCGGTCTTTTCTTCATTTTCCTGACGGGTGTCCTTGAGCTCCTGCTTTAAGGAGGCGACTTCTTCAAGAAGCTTGATTTCCTTCTTTTCCTTGTTGTTTTTCTCGATGGCCTTCTCATTGACCAGATTACGCACGACGGGCGGTCTGTCATGAAATTCTTCGGTGAAATGATCCTGTATCTGCATGACAGCGGCGTCTGGAAGCTTGCTCTCCGCAAACACTTCCTTGATGATTTCCGTCGTGAGTGTAAACTCCTCTGGCTCCACGAGCACGAGATCTTCCATTGCTGCCTCGTGTTCCTCAGCGATGTCGTTTAATTTTTCCTGAATGTTGATGAGCATCTCATCGCTGTTCTCGATAATGGGCGCGATGGCAGTCTTGACAATGCTGCTGAATGCGTTGTGCTCCTCTGTGGCGGTCCGCTTCGCGCCGCAGCCAAGCGCCGTCTCGATAAAGTCGCGGTGCGAATCTTTGGCATCGCGCACATAATATGTAAGGGAATGGATGTCTGCTGAGCGGTCTATAAAGGAGGGGAACAGAAAGCCGACATCGGGTGCGGCTACGACCCAGTCCTGTATGCGGATGCCGATGCGGTTTAGGTCGGCGCGGTAGCCCAGTCCCGGTTTGGACAGGTTGACCGGGCAGATGGCACACAGCAGATAGGTAAAGACCTCCTCGGATTCATCGAGTTTGAGGTCATCGTTTGTCTTGGTGATGACATCGTATGCATCGTGGAAAACCAAGATCAGATAGTTGCCCACATAGTCGTAATTTTCTATAATTTTATCATACAGATGTTCTAATAATTCCGGGTTTTTCAGCCCGCTCTCACGTAGTCCCAGCAGATACTGCTGCTTTCCGCCGGGTTCCTCCTCCTCGTCTGCAAAGTGCAGTTCGAGCAGGTTGTTTCCGATGGTGCCGGAAAGCGTTTTCTTCGCGATCTCAAGATATTTGAAAAATTCCTCGTCCTCGAGATTGAGGAAGGTTTCGTTTAATTCTACAACCTTATTTTTGCTGGCGTCCACATAGCAGCCGCACATTCTGGTGATCGTGCAGTTCTCTTTCTTAAAGCGCCTTTTTAATTCTAGGATATCTTTATTTCGCAACATATACAGTCCTCACTTCTATAATTAATAATGGGCGGTTTATGACCGCCGGTGAAATCGTTGATAATACACGTAGTGTATCATATTTGGCGGCGGGCTTCAATATGGTTTTTTAATTTGAGCACGATTCTGTGGCGTTCGGCGGCGTTTTGTGGTATACTCACGACAGATGAAATCTGCCGTGAGTATAGCATACTTTCAGTATGCTGACAGCCTCAGCCGCGAAGCGGCATATTTCCTTATGCGGCTGTGTGCATCATTTTATACTGGTGGTCAGTCTTTTCGACCGCCAGTATAAGATAGCAGCAGAGGGCATTTGAAAGAGAGGGGTGTGGATGGGACGTTTTTTAAATCAGGGAAACAGAAAGTTTGCAGAGTTTTCGCAATCGAAATATTTCGTGGACAAGACAGTGCTGATCAACAAGCTTTTGCAGAAGGATGCCGATGAGAAATTTGTCTGCAACAGCAGACCGCGGCGGTTTGGAAAATCTGTCACAGCGGATATGCTGGTCGCGTTTTTCAGCATAGGGACGGATTCGGGCAAATTATTTGAGCCGTTACAATGTGTGAAGGATGCGCTCTTTTTGGCAAGTATGAATCAGTATGATACTATTTTTGTTGACATTCAGGCACAGTTTGGTGCGGCGCAGTTTGAGCATAAGGCGCCTGTCCCGTATATCAATGGAAATATTGTGCGGGAATTGCAGGAGGCGTACAGGGAGATTGAAAAATCTGCGAACGAGGGCAGCGCCTTGGCGACGGTTTTGACAGAGATCTATTACAGGACAGGGCGCCAGTTTGTCATTATTTTTGACGAGTGGGACTATCCGATTCGTGAGTTTGGCGAGGACAATTCCGATCGGAAAGACTATATAGAATGGCTGCGCAGCCTGTTCAAAAACAGCGATGCGAAGGAATATGTGCGGCTTGCATACCTCACAGGCATTATGCCGATCGTGCGGACGAAGGGACAGTCGGCGGTGAATAATTTTATGGAATACACGATGACAAATCCGATGGATTTAGCGCAGGATATCGGCTTTACAGAAGAGGAGGTCCGGGCGCTTTGCGATCGGTTTGAGGTTTCGTTTGAGCGGATGAAAGAGTGGTATAATGGGTATTATTTAAATGGCACTGCGATGTATAACCCGCTCTCGGTGGTTCGAGCGCTCGCGTGCAGGCAGTTTCAGCAGTATTGGACAACGACAGGTACTTACGGTGATATGGATGATCTGATCAGCAGAAATTTCGACGGTCTGCGCGAGGATGTGATCAGGATGTTATCCGGGAACAGGGTTTTGGTCAGCGTGGCGAATGGAAAAAATGATTTGCAGTCCTTTAAAAATAAGAGCGAAGTCCTGACAGCGCTGATTCATCTGGGATATTTTGCGTATGATTCAAACACGCACGAGGCGTATGTGCCGAACAAGGAGATACAGCAGGTTTTTTATCAATATATGGAGGACAGCAAACAGGATCATCTATCAGGGTTTATGAAGGTTTCCGAGCAGATTTTAAGTGCAGTGATGGAGGGGGATGCCGTTAAGACGGCGCAGCAGATTCAGCTTGTGCACAATGATTTTATTTCCAGCATTGAGTACAATGATGAAAACTCGCTGTCCTGTACGATCATGATTGCGCTGATTTCTGCCTTTCGGTATTATCACAAGCCTATTCGGGAATTTCCGTGTGGAAAAGGCTTTGCAGACCTTGTGTATCTGCCGCTTGCAAACAAGCCAAACTGCCCGGTGATTGTGGTCGAGCTAAAATGGGACAAAGGCGCGGCTGCGGCAATCGCGCAGATCAAGAACAGGCAGTATCCTGCGTCGCTTAGGGAGTATGCAGGCGAAATTCTGCTGGTGGGGATTGATTATGACAAAAAAACCAAACAACATACCTGTCTGATCGAGCGCTGTATGCATACATCATTGTTGTGAGCGGCAACGCCTGCAAGTTTTGCTTGCCAGAGGGCAGGAAAAGGGGCTATGATGTAAATAAGAATTTTATATGAAAATTATATATAGAAAGGACAAACCAATATGATGAAGCAGGCAGACCAAAGAAACCTGTCAATGGTCATGGACTTGTATGAGCTGACCATGGCAAACGGTTATTTTAATGATGGGGACATCGAGGCGCGGGTAGCGTTTGATGTCTTTTACAGGAAAAATCCTGACAGGGGCGGTTTTACCATCTTTGCGGGGTTAGAGCAGATTGTAGAATATATCGAAAACCTGCATTTTTCTGAGGAGGATGTGGCGTATCTGCGCTCGCTCAATACTTTTACGGAGGCGTTTTTGGACTATCTGAGTACGTTTTCATTTCGTGGAGACCTCTATGCATTCCCAGAGGGAACGATTATGTACCCAAACGAGCCCGTGATTACCGTGGTGGCGCCGTTAATAGATGCGCAGCTTGTGGAGACGGCAATCCTTGCACAGACAAACCACCAGTCGCTCGTGGCGACCAAGACGGCGCGCATCGTGAAGGCGGCGGAGGGAAAAATGGTATCGGATTTTGGTGCGCGGCGGGCGCACAATATGGATGCGGCGGTGTACGGCGCGCGCGCTTCCTACATTGGCGGGGCAGCGGGCACAGCGACTGTTCTGGCGGGGCAGATGTTTGGCATTCCTGTGAGCGGCACGATGGCGCACAGCTGGGTGATGTATTATAAAGATGAGTTTGAGGCGTTTAAAAATTATGCGGTCAATTATCCAGATAATACCGTGCTTTTGGTGGATACGTATGACACGATTCAGTCTGGCATTCCCAATGCGATCCGTGTGGCGCATGAGATTCTCGAGCCCAAGGGAAAACGGCTCAAAGGCATCCGCATTGACAGCGGAGATTTGGCATACCAGTCGTCAAAGGTCAGGAAGATGCTGGATCAGGAAGGGCTGACAGACTGCAAGATTATTGTGTCAAACAGTCTGGATGAACACACCATCTCGTCCTTGAATGTGCAGAAAGCATGTATTGACGGTTACGGTGTGGGAGAGCGCCTGATCACAGGTGCTACCAGCGACTACTCCGATGACACGCTGGCGCTGCTTGGCGCGGTGTACAAGATTGCCGCAGTGGAGGAAAACGGGGTGTTTACGCCGCGCATCAAGATTTCAGGCACGGTGGAGAAGATCACAAACCCCGGTCTGAAAAAAGTGTACCGCATTTATGACCAGAATGGAAAGGCAAAGGCGGACTTGATCGCGAAGGCAGACGAGGAGATTGACATGAGCGGCACGTTCCGTTTTGTGGACCCCAAGATGCCGTGGCGCAATCTCAAATTTACGAACTGCACCGCAAAACCCTTGCAGGTAAAAATATTTGAAAATGGAAAACGTGTGTACGAACTTCCCGCATTGGAGGAGATCAGAAGCTATGTGAGAAAGCAGCTCGACGAGGAAATCTGGGAGGAGGAGCAGCGCTTTATCAACCCGCATGAGCATTATATGGACATGACCCCGGACTATTATGAGCTGAAGATGGGACTTTTGCACGAGAGAGGCAAGCTGGGTTAATAATCCGACTCAGATAGACGATATAATTCATGTATGCTGATGTGATAATATTATGAAATTATGTAAAGAAAGAGAGGTGCAACAGGATGCAGATTAATATGGTAAACAATTACCGCAGTTTTCAGGTGCAGAATCACAACCCCACAGCGTGGATGCGCGGCAAGGTCCAGCAGACAGCAAAGGCGCAGGACGTGTTTGGCGCACAGTGCAAGGTGACGATCTCGGGTGAGGGCAGGAAATTAAGCAGAGAGTCCGAGTCTGAGGCAAAGAGCTTCTCCGCCGGCAGCGCAGAGCGGATGCTGCTTCGGGCGCAGGAGCAGAAGGCACAGGAGCAAAAGCAGCACTCGGGCACATTGGATGAGATTTCCGATCTGATGAGTGAGATTCAGAGTTGTTATTCATCAGGAGAGAGCAAGGAGACCATCGAGAAGAAGCAGGATGCGTTGCAGCGGCTGATCGACTTGAAAGCGCGTCAGGAGGAAGAGAACAAGAAGCTGACAGAATATGCAGCAGACAGCGCGGCGTCCGCTTCAATGGGGCAGCAGGAGGTTGACCAGAAAAACGCAGACCTCTATATGATGCTAAAGAGCTTTGAGGAGCAGGAGGACGAAGAAGAGGGCGCTGGCGAGGACGCTTCTGACAAGTCGAATGGTGCCGGGCAGGAGGAGAAGCTTGGCAGTGCCGGCGAACAGTTTGAACAAGCTGCGTCAATGCTTGGCGTGTCGGCGGCAAAGCGTGAGATGCAGGTGACAGCAGCGGTTGATGAGCTGATGCAGGACGGTTATGACAAGATTGCCCAGTCGTATGCAATGATGCACGACGTACAGACAGAACTCAATCTTGCGATGGAGGCGGCGGGAAAGGAGAACCTCAGCGAAGAGGAGCGGCGTGAGCTGGTTTCCGGGCATTTGGCGTCTGCAAACGGCTTGATGAGGTCAAACTATGCTGAGATGACGAAGCTGCGCAAAAGCGGCATACAGGAGACAAAGGATGCGCGTGAGCTTGAACAGGAGCATATCCGGCTCAATCCGCTCGACGGCGTAGCGCAGGCAAAGCAGACAATATTGGACAACGGCGTGGATGCCGCGCTGAACGAGGTGTCTCAGGGTACGATCGAGAAGGCGTCTGACGAGCTGGAACAGCGGGTGCAGGAGCTGATTGACAAGCGCAATGACATCACCTCCGACGAAGACGAGAGCGAAAAGGCGCAGGAAACCGAGGAGAAAACCGACGAAATCATCGCGGATCAAAACGAGGAACAAAACGCAGAGGATGAAGTTTTGGCAGACGCAGAGTGAGTTAAAACGCAAAAAAACGTGATTTTCGAGAATTAATTGTTTAAAGATTGGACATAGTGTGCTATAATATGAAGAATGAGAAAAGATAAATAGTAAATTAGCTCAAAATTACGTGTACTTTTAAGAAATAGGCACAGGAAGAAGGAGAGGTAAAGAAATGCCAAAAAAGCCAATAATTGACAAAGAAATGTTTAAGAGGAGCGTCTTGTACAATGTAAAGACACTGTATAGAAAGACGTTGGAAGAAGCGACCGATCAGCAGGTTTTTCAGGCGGTAGCATATGCTGTGAAGGATGCGATTGTGGATCACTGGCTCAAGACACAGGAGGCGTATGAGGAGAAGGACCCCAAGACAGTATACTATATGTCGATGGAGTTCCTGATGGGGCGTGCGCTTGGCAACAATATGATTAATCTGATGGCATACAAGGAGTTTTCAGAGGCGCTTGAGGAGCTGGGACTTGACATCAATGTGATCGAAGATCAGGAGCCGGATGCAGCGCTTGGAAACGGTGGTCTGGGACGGCTTGCAGCATGTTTCCTAGACTCGCTTGCGACGCTTGGATACTCTGCATACGGATGCGGTATCCGCTACCGCTACGGAATGTTTAAGCAGGAGATCCGCGACGGATTCCAGCGCGAAGTTCCCGATGACTGGCTCAGAGACGGCAATCCGTTTGAGCTGCGCCGCACAGAGTACACGAAGGTGATCAAATTTGGTGGAAACGTGGCTTGCAGGGAAGAGGACGGCAGACTGATCTGGTATCAGGAGAATTACCAGTCTGTCAAGGCAGTTCCCTATGATCTTCCAGTAGTAGGATATGGCAACGGCATTGTCAACACCCTCAGAATCTGGGATGCAGAGCCGATGGACTGCTTTAGTCTGGATTCCTTTGACAAGGGTGATTACCAGAAGGCAGTAGAGCAGACCAATCTGGCGAGAAATATTGTCGAGGTTCTTTATCCGAATGACAATCATATTTCCGGCAAGGAGCTTCGTTTAAAGCAGCAGTATTTCTTTATCTCGGCTTCCGTGCAGACGGCAATCGAGAAATATATGTCCAAACATCATGACATCCATAAATTCTATGAGAAAGTGACATTCCAGTTGAACGATACGCATCCGACGGTGGCGATTGCAGAGCTGATGCGCATATTGCTGGATGATTTCCATTTAGAGTGGGACGAGGCCTGGGAGATCACGACAAAGACCTGCGCGTACACAAATCACACGATCATGGCAGAGGCGCTTGAGAAATGGCCGGTAGATCTGTTCCAGAGGCTGCTTCCCAGAATTTATCAGATCGTGGAAGAGATCAACCGCAGGTTCCTGATGGACATTGTCAACAGATATCCAGAACCGGCTGACAAGATCAAGAAGATGGCAATCATAGCAGATGGTCAGGTCAAGATGGCGCACATGGCAATCGTTGCCGGATACAGTGTCAATGGTGTGGCGAGACTCCACACAGAGATACTCAAGAATCAGGAGCTTCGGGACTTCTATGAGATGTATCCGCAGAAGTTCAACAACAAGACAAACGGCATCACACAGAGACGTTTCCTGCTTCATGGCAATCCGCTGCTTGCAGACTGGGTGACGAAGAAGGTAGGCGAGGACTGGATTGTAGATCTGCCTGTGATTGAAGGACTGGTGAAGTACGTCGATGATCCTGTGGCACAGAGAGAGTTCATGGAGATCAAGCGCAAGAACAAAGTGCGTCTGGCAAAATATATCAAAGAACACAACGGTGTTACAGTGGACCCGGATTCCATCTTTGACGTGCAGGTCAAGAGGCTGCACGAGTACAAGAGACAATTGATGAACATTCTGCACGTGATGTATTTGTATAATGAGATCAAGAAGAATCCGACGATGGAGTTCTATCCTAGGACATTTATCTTTGGTGCAAAAGCAGCGGCAGGCTATAAGAATGCGAAGCTTACCATCAAGCTCATCAACGCAGTGGCAGACAAGGTGAACAATGATCCTGTTGTCAAGGACCGTATCAAGGTTGTATTCATCGAGGACTACAGAGTATCGAATGCAGAGCTGATCTTTGCGGCAGCAGACATCTCAGAGCAGATTTCTACCGCATCAAAGGAAGCAAGCGGCACAGGCAACATGAAGTTTATGCTCAACGGTGCATTGACACTCGGTACGATGGATGGTGCGAATGTGGAGATTGTTGAGGAAGTCGGCAATGAGAATGCGTTTATTTTTGGATTGAGCTCGGACGAGGTTATCAAGTATGAGAACCACGGCGGTTACAATCCAATGGATATCTATAACAGCGATGCAGAGATCAGAAAGATTGTGGACCAGCTTGTGGATGGCACCTATGCCGATGACAGGGAGCTTTTCAGGAGCCTTTACAACTCTCTCCTGAACACGCTCGATACAGACAAGGCGGACCGCTACTTTATTCTCAAGGATTTTCATGCTTATGCAGATGCGCAGAAGCGGGTGGAGAAGGCATATAAGGACAAGACCGGCTGGGCAAGGAGCGCGATGCTCAATGTCGCAAAGGTTGGCAAGTTCACTTCTGACAGAACCATCCAGCAGTATGTAGATGAAATCTGGCATCTTGACAAGGTAGAACTAGAGGGATAAAATATATTATATAAAACGCATATCTCAACAAATCGGGGTATGCGTTTTCGCTTTTACAATGTGTGCATCACATGATGCTGGGCGGTCAGCCTTTACGGCCGCCGGTATAGACAGATTACTCCTGCGCGGACGGGAATATGGAGATTCGAGTATGAAGAAAAGTTATCACAAAATCATATTTTTACTCATCAGTATCGTGGCGGCTGCCACGCTGAGCGGCTGTACATCAGACAAAACAGTCAGAAATTATCTTCAAGCGCTCTTGGATGCATCATACAAAAATGATGCAGCAATCTTTGTGGATATGAAGCTGGGGAGTGAGGAGGAGGCGCAGGCACTCTACGACCGGGGCATTGATACCGGCGTAGGGGTGTTTTGCAGCAAACTTGGCGTGGCGGATGCTTACAGGGAATCGTTTCGTCAGGTGTATATGGACATGCTTGGAAAAGTCCGGTATACCGTTGATCACGCCGAGAAGCAAAGCGACGGCTCTTATGTAGTGACGGTGACGTATGAGAAAATGAATATCTTCAAGCCAGCGCTCGAGCACTATCAGGAAGCGGTGGCGGCGATGGCGGATACGTGGAAAGACACCGGGAAACCGCCCACGGAGGAAGCATTAGAGGAAAGTGTATTTTTAGAATTTAAAAACAGTATGGAGACAGTGCTGTCAGAAGTACAGTATGATGAGGCAGCCACGATGACAGTGCGGATTGAATTGATCGAAAATGTGTACACGCCCAACACAGATGATATCGCGGAGTTGGAGAAAGCACTGTTTGATGGCGAGTGAGGAGGGAACTTCATTGGGAAATCTGGTAAGACTTGAGGAGATCAAGTGTCCAAGCTGCGGTGCCACACTGACGATACCAGAGAATAGTACAAACGTTATAATCAAGCGCGAGTACAGTGTTGTCAAGTGCGAGTACTGCGGCAGTGAGTTTGTTGTGAATATGGAGCAGGAAAACAATACGGTGCCGCCGCCAAGACCAGACTGGGTGCCGATGCAGCCTGTTCAATCCAATTCGTCCTCCAGTCCGGTGAAGGCGGCTGTCTTAATCATCGCTGGTTTGGCAGGTTTTTTGGGGATGATTGGATTTATGCAGTATGCGCAGCGGACAAAACCGGTGAAAACGGAATACAACACACCCTACACCGCCCCGAACATCACTTTGTATGAGGAGGAAGAAGCGTTCTCGGGAATGCTGGGAGAGATGGTTTCCATCGTATTTGGCAAGGATGCCGACAGTGTGACAGAGCAGGAGCTTGCCAAGATCCAGTGGATTGCCGACAGGAGTGACATGGACAACTGTTATCTGGGTTACAGCTTTGAGAATCCGATGGAGCATCCCGACGCAGAATTAGAATGGCTCACGTTTCCGTATCGGACACAGACAGGTTATGAAAATCTGTACAGATTGACAGGATTGAAGCGGCTGGACACGAATAGCCGGCTCTCGGGCTGCAATTTGAAATCAGTCCCGCTCGAGGCTGTCACGGCGTATTTCGATTCGTTTGAGGAGGAGGCAGCCGCGCTTGAAAATCCGTCCGCAATCCGTGCGCTGACAGTCAAAGGGTCGATAGAGCAGCTTGACGGGATTGAGATCTTTTCGAATGTCGAGACGCTCTCTTTGTCTGCCGCAGAATTGGAGGATGTGGATGCGCTGGCTGCCTTAAAGCAGCTTCGGTCGCTCACACTTACCAGCGCGGATGGGATCAGCGATTTTTCTGTACTCTCCACTGCCGAGAAGCTCGAGGAGTTGTCTATTGAGTCTGAGAGTCTTAAATCGCTTGAATTTCTGCAAAGAATGCCGCAGCTAAAAGGGCTTGGGCTCAAGGATGGGCAGTTTATCAATCTTGGCGGAATCGAGGCATTGGAGCATTTGGAGCGGCTTTCTATTGAGAACTGCGATGAACTGACGGATATGGGCAGTGTCTCAGCCCTTTTGACGCTGCGGGAGCTGATGCTGGATAAACCATATAAATGCCCTGAGCCGTCGCTTGCAGAGCTTGTGAACTTGCAGCGTCTGACGCTCGAAGGCTTTAGCTCCTGTGAGTTTCTGCCGAAACTGACAAACCTTGAGGAACTGGTACTACGGGGCTGCAATCTGGACTCTGATCCCAATCTTGCTGGACTTACCAAGCTGCGGAAACTGACATGCACCTCGTATGGCTCGGACCGGTCGCTAGCGTTTATCAATCACCTGACGACGCTGGAAGAATTAAATCTGGGCGGCATGGTGACTTATGAGGATGTCTCTGGCATTTTTATGCTGCCACAGCTAAAGAAGCTGCATATCAGCGGCATGGAATGTGAGATTGATTTCGACAAAATCACCGACAACCCTTCGTTGGAATCGCTGGAAATGGCAGGCATAAAACTCTATGAAAATGTGCAGATCGAAGGCGGTTATGGGATTGTGAGCATCGACTGGGATGATGTGTATCTGGCGGACCATCTGGACTTTGTGGCACATTTTCCGAATCTGAAAAAGCTGGATGTAGCGGACAACAAGCTTGAGAATGTAGATTTTGCCGCAGCGCTCATGAAGCTCGAGGAGATTGATCTGTCAGACAATTATGTGACAGATCTGCATACGCTCGCAGACCTGCCCGCCCTGCGGGAGGTAAACTGCAAAGGAAATCCCGTCAGCAATCTGCGCGTTCTGGACGAGGAGCGGGTGAATGTTATCAGTAAATAGAAAAAGAAATATAAAAAATTCCCCGGCTTGGGGAATTTTTTATACAGCCATCATCTCATCAATATTCGAGATAATTCCCTTCAAAGCATTATTCAAATCTGAGTCAATCGGAAATTTGACAAGCTCGTTTAAGATGGTCTTTGCCTTGTCTGTATCATATACCTCAAGTGCCTGAAAGGCTTCCTGAAGCTGCTCGCCCCACTTTTTAAAGGTCATGTGATGGCCCTCCTGATCGACGGCATCTTGTTTTAATCCAAGAGATTTCGTATACTCATTCAGAATGCTGTAAGCCTCGTCAAGCTCAAGAGAGAGCTTTTTCCAGTTGGCACGCACCACATCATAACACCCTGCATAGGCTTCAAGCTCGTGGAAAAATGCCGTGTCGGTGAGATTGACAAGACCGAGCTCATTTGCTTTGAGCCGCAGCGCGTGCGCGTTGGCGCCGTAGCGCAAAAGCGTGTCAGGCTGCATCAGGTCATACAGGGAATCTTCGTATTTATCGCTGTTTTGCAAAAAGGCTAACGCCAGTTCGTTGTAGCGCTCAACATTGTGTCCAAGCCGAAGCATCGCATTGTCAATGTCGATGCCGTGCCGGGCAAGGTAGCGCATTTTGATCTTGCTGTCTGTGAGCAGGGTATCAGGGATCTGCTGCTGTAAGTGCTCCATGACCTGTTTTGCGTGGTAAGCCATCATAGAAATCTGCTGTTTCTGCGCGAGAATGCGCGCTTTTTTGTGATAGTAGCCCACCGCAGCCCACAGAAAAAGTGCGGTTGGGAGAATCCACAGCAGAGACCACAGCGCCGCGCGCGGCAGCGCGCCAAGCAGGCAGAGCAGTGCGATCAGCAGCGACACGCCGCCCATAGCCGTCAGCCAGATCAGGGCAGAGCGGTCAATCAGGTGTTTTAGTTCCTCGAAAATTCGGTTTTCCGTATGATTCATAACAGTATCCTTTCGCGCGGTTCGTGTATTTTTTCGTATGCTTTCGTCATGTATATTCCTATAGTAACACATTTTGCCGCGCGAAAAAAGAGGAAAAGCGCATTCGGCAGAAAAAGGAAGTACGGAAGCTATTTCTCCCCGCGATACCTGCGAAACTCCGGCATACTGAGGAGCCGGGAGACAAAGGTGAGTGTGAAAAATAAAATAGCCGTATCAATTGGCAGCATAATGATATTTTTGATGACGCGCGCAGGCAGGATTGCCATAAAGGCATTTCCGTTCATGACAGCGAGCCACAGGGTGTTCAGTCCGCAGTTTACGATTCCTTTGGTCAAAAGTTCTGCAAGAAAGATCCGCCAGATCTTCACGGGCTTTTTGTACAGGATGGAGCCATAGATCACCCCTGCCACCATAACATTGAAGGTATAGCCAAAGAAGAATGCGCCGCCATCGGGCTTTAGCAGATACTTGAGAATATCGAGTGTGGCGCCAAAGACTGCGCCCACACAGGGGCCAAACAGATATTCAATCACGCGGTTTGGCAGGCCGGAGAAGCCGATGCGGATATTGGGCGTAATAAAGATGGATGTGGTGTAGTTGAGCACGACCGCCAGCGCCGCCATCAGTCCGCAAAGGACAAGATTGTGCGTGACCTTGAGCTCCTTAAAGGCGCCTGTGAAGCGGTCTGAATCAAGTTTTGAGTAACGGTTTCTGATTTTTTGCATAAAATAAGCCTCCTTTATGCAGCAACCTGAAACTACACAAATGAGACGTAAGATAAAAACATAAGAAAATCTTAGCAGTCAAATATGTAGCAGCGGGATGCGAACCTCGTATCGCAAGACAAGACGTCATCCTGTCTCTTTCGTCCCTGTGACAACTCCCTGTTCACAAGGCACTGCAAGGAATGTGGTACAGTGTAAAGCATTCCTAACGCACGCGGTTCTACTCTGCATGATAAAATTAAGTAAGTAACAATCGAACTATACAACATTTTGCAGAATTTGTAAAGAATAAAGTCAAAAATATTTTTACAGAAAAATCCTGAAACAGCTTGCAGAACTAATGTTTGTATGCTACAATAAGATTGTTTCATGACAGAGATTCACAGATGAGGAAAAAATGATGGAATCACAAATAATGACACAAGTGCTGGAATTGCTGATTATCATAGCGGGAATCGTGCTGGTCGTGGTGCTGGGGGTGCTGGTCTGCAAGCGCTATCGGAAATACGCGTGGACGAGAGAGCGCGATCACATGGATGGTTTTGATTTTGAATATTATTGTGCGGATCTGCTCGCGGCAAACGGCTTTGTCGATGTGAAAGTCACGCGCAGCAGCGGCGATTACGGCGTGGATATCTTGGCGGAGAAGGACGGCGTGACCTACGCGATTCAGTGCAAGCGCTACACAGGGCTTGTGGGCATCAAGGCAGTTCAGGAGGTCTACTCAGGCAGAGATTATTATGACAGAATGGTTGGCGCTGTGCTGACCAACCAGTATTTCACCAAATCCGCGGTGCAGGCAGCACGAAAACTCAAGATTCTTCTGTGGGACAGGGACTATTTGCAGTCGATGGAACAGTAAGGATTTGTTTATAAGGAGAAGAAAAATGGATGCAGAAGAAACACGGTTTCGCAAACGTCTTGCAGAGCTGGCGGACAAATCCTACAACAGCAGCCAGTATTTTTTTACGAACTTTTTGTCGGCGGCGGAGCTGGATATCTATTATCAGATGGAACGGGAGCTGTCCTATGTGCCTGTCACTGTATTTGGCGGGACGATGGACTGCGAACGCGTGATGCTGCGCTTTGGGTGCGAGGCGCTTTGCGGATATGAGGCGGCGTTTCCGATTCAGTGCATCGAGATTCTGCCGCTCATTGAAAAATTTGGCGAGGAGCTGGGGCATCGGGATTATCTGGGTGCGCTGATGAATCTTGGCATAGAGCGCAGTACGCTGGGAGATCTTGTGATCAGCGGGAAACACGCCTTTTTGTTCTGCACGGAGAAAATGGCGCCCTATATCTTGGATACACTGGACAAGGTGCGCCACACAAACGTCAGATGCCAGCTCGCCACACAGATTCCAGAGAGCACCATCACGCATTTGGAGAGAAAGACCGTGCAGGTCAGCGCTGCGCGGATGGACAGTGTGATTGCCAAAGTGTATAATTTGTCGCGCAGTGACAGCGTTTTGCTGTTTCGCGCCAAGAAGGTTTTTGTGAATGGCAGATTAAATGAGAACAACAGCGGCCAGCTCAAGCCGGGAGACAAAGTGACTGTGCGGGGATTTGGCAGATTTTGTTATGTAGAGACTGCCGGGGAGACGCGCAAGGGCAAGCTGAATGTCGCGGTTGATCTGTACTGTTGAGGCAGCTTTTCTTGTATATTTCGATAGAAAATTTGTATAAAAATATCTTTTTTAAATTACCCCATTGATTTATTCTGCATTCGTGATATGATAGCAGACAACGCACTAGAGCGTGGCTTGGATATGCGCTAGAGAAAGAGGGGTAATAGTATGGAAAAGAAGGCAGTGTACAGCATGACAGAGGGAAGTCCGGCAAAGCTTCTGCTCAAGTTTACGATTCCGATGCTGATCGGGAATTTATTCCAGCAGTTTTACAATATGGTTGATTCGATTGTGGTCGGCCGTTTTGTGGGTTCTAACGCGTTGGCGGCAGTGGGCGCAACAGGGTCCTTGAATTTCCTGTTTTTTGCGATGAGCTTTGGCATCGCGGCAGGCGTGGGCGTCGTGGTCTCGCAGTATTTCGGGGCGCAGCGGATGGATATGGTGGAGAAGAGCATCATCAACGGCATGTATCTGCTGGCGGCAGTTTCTGCCCTGATGGGCGTGATCGGCATCCTTTCCGCGCGGTGGGTGCTGGCGGCGCTCGATACGCCCGAGATCATTCTGGATGATGCCGTGACATACATGCGTGTCTCCTGCGCGGGCATTCTGGCGATCGCAGCGTACAACGGTGTGGCGTCTGTGCTGCGCGCACTTGGGGATTCCAAGACACCGCTCTATTTTATGGTGGTGGCATGTTTTATCAACATCGGGCTTGATTTGCTGTTTGTCATCGGTTTTCAATGGTCGGTGTTTGGTGTGGCGCTCGCGACAGTCATCGCACAGATGGTTGCGGCAATCGGGGCATTTGCATACGCGCTGTACAAGATTCCATACTTTCATATAAAAATAGAAAACCGTCCGATTCGGCGGGATATTATCTCGCGTTGTTTCACGCTGGGACTGCCCATCGCGCTGCAAAATGCGCTGATTGCTTTTTCGTGCATTTTCTTGCAGAAGGTGGTCAATGGGTTCGGCGAGAGTGTGGTAGCGGCGAACACGGCGCTAGGGCGGATTGAGCAGCTTGTACAGCAGCCGTACAACTCTCTTGGCGCGGCGATTACCACATACACTGGGCAGAATATCGGCGCGGGCAAGATCGACAGAGTGAAGCAGGGGTACAAAGCGGCATTTTGGAGTGTAGTTGTCTTTAGCATTGTCATGGTCATTCCGTGTCAGTTGTTTGGAGAGCACATTGTGGGAATCTTTGTGACGGAGCCGGAGGTGGTCGCAATCGGTGCCAAGGGGCTGTCCATCACAAGCATGTTCTACTTTTTCTTAGGGATGATCTATGTGGCGAGAAGTGTGCTCAATGGAGCCGGCGATGCTGCGTTTTCCATGATTAACGGTCTGATGGAGGTAGCAGGGCGCGTGGGATTTGCAGTGCCCCTTACCAAGATACCGTTTATCGGCGTCTGGGGAATCTTTTTGACTACAGGATTGACATGGGCGCTGACTGGTTTGGTCAGCATGGCGCGGTATCATAAAGGCAAATGGGAATTTAAAGGAATTTAATCAGGAGATCAGAACGCTTTACTTCTATGTCAAATGCGTGTACAATGAAAACGGATGAACAGAAAGGATTTTTATGAATATGTATATAGTAGTGCGCAGAAGGTTTTGGGTCTGTGCGGTGCTGGCGTTTTGTCTCATCCTCTGTTCCTGTGGAAGTTTTCAGGATGCTCAGCAGCCCGGGATGGGAAATGAGACAGAGGCAGAAGCTGCAGACAAGGCGCCGGAAGCCGTACAGCAGGAGGGATATGGTACACTGCTTGCCTCGCAGGGGATTGCGCTGCCGGTGAGCGTGCCAAGCGTCTATGCCGATGTGACTGGATATGTCACGGGCAGGGAGAAGAAGGTGGTTTTTGCGGGGGACAGGCATGGCAGGATGTTTGAAGTGATCCGCAGTCAGGATCATGAGGTCGTCTACACCGGCAGGATTTTGTCCAGCCAGCGGGACGTGCTCAGTGGCGCGCTGCTGAGCACAGGAGATTTCACACCGTTTGACGAGCCGGGAGTGTACTATATTCGAACAGATGTTGGAGGACAGTCCTACCCTTTTGAGATTGCAGCAGATACTTATGAGAAGCTGTTTTTGAATTTACTGCGGAACGTCTCTGGTGCAGGTATGCAGGAGACCCCGGAGGGGGTCTTAGATGTGAGCTTTGGAATGCATGTCATGATGTATGCGTTGCAGTGTAATGGCTCTTTGTTTGAGGCGGCATATGAGCATCTTGACAAGAGTGAGCAGGACCGTCAGCTTGTCACACAGCTGTTATATATGGGAAAGTGGCTGTGTTCTAGACAGCAGGAGGATGGCAGCCTGTATGAAGACTATGAGGCGACGGCAGCATTCTGCGGGATTATGACGATGAGCCGTGACATGTTTGGACGGTATGAGGCACATGTGGGAGAGGAATACCAGAAGGCAGTCATGGCGGCATGGAACTGGCTCGAACAGCAGCCGTGCACAACGGAAAGTGCGAAAAATGCGCGGTTTTATGCGGCTGTACAGCTTTATCGCACCGAGGGTGACGCGGCATACCGGACGATTGCGGAAACCTTTTTACAGGAAAAGAAAGAGGACTACACCAGTGAGCCTTTTGTCTTTTACGGCGTGCTGGCGTACATCAGTGCGGAGAAGGATACCGACAGGGATTTGTGCACGCATATGATGCAGGACATTGTGGATAAGGTGGAAGCGGACTGTGAGGAGATTGAGCAGGATTATTTGTTCGGTGTTGGCACAAGGTCAGCGGAGGAAAATATGTCACATATGCTGCATCTGAGCTTTGTCAATTATCTGACGCCCAGCAAGGAATATACCGCCATCATTGAGAATACCATACAATATATGGGTGGGCTGAATGAGCATGGCATCTGTTATGTGGGCGCAGACGGTGTTTGGAGTGATATAGAAGCCATACAGGGGCATCCGTTTGAGTGGAGCGGTATTTTGCTCTTGGGTATGAGCAATATGCTTGGTAATTTCAGTGAGGGTATTTAAGGAAAGGTATGGTTATTAAATATGAAGATAGTAGTTTTGGCAGGCGGCATCAGTACAGAGCGTGATGTGTCGCTGGTCACAGGTTCCATGATCTACAAGGCGCTCAGGAAAAAAGGACATAACCCGGTTCTGCTCGATTTGTATCTTGGTTATGAGGAGGAGACAGCAGATGTATTTGCGCTGGGCAGAGACTGGAGTGAGAACTTTGGCGCGATCTCAGAGAAAAATCCCGATATCAGTGCGGTCAAGGCACTCAGAAAGGACAATCCAGCGTGTGCGATCGGGCCGCGTGTGATTGAAATCTGCGCGCAGGCAGATATTGTCTTTCTGGCGCTTCATGGCCAGAACGGTGAGGATGGCAAGATTCAGGCAATGTTTGATCTGCTGGACATCAAGTACACCGGTACAGATTACTTGTCGAGTGCGCTTGCCATGGATAAGGCGATATCGAAGGAGCTTTTTCGGAAATATAAGATTCCCACGCCGAAGGGAATCACCGTCTGCCGGAAGGAAAAGCAGATGATTGAGGCGTGGAGCATCTTCCCATGTATCGTCAAGGTAAACTGCGGCGGTTCCAGCGTAGGGGTCTATAAGGCGGATGACCGCCAGCAGCTAGAAGCGTCGCTTGAGCAAGCGTTTGCCTTCGAGGACAGGGTAATCATTGAGCAGTTTATCGAGGGGCGTGAGTTCTCGATCGGCGTCATTGACGGCGAGGCGCTTCCGGTGATTGAGATTGCGCCCAAGGTGGGCTTTTATGATTACAAAAATAAATATCAGGCAGGAACGACGGTGGAGACTTGTCCTGCGGAATTGGATATCAATGTGACAAGAGCGATGCAGTCCTGCGCGGAGACGGTATATAGAGCGCTCAGGCTCAAGACCTATGCGCGCATGGACTTTCGCATGGATTCTGCGTATCAGTTTTATTGTCTTGAGGCAAACACGCTGCCGGGCATGACCCCGACGTCCCTGCTTCCGCAGGAGGCACGGGCAGTGGGAATGAGTTTCGAGGATTTGTGCCAGCGCATTCTTGACAGTTCGATGGAAAAATATGGAGAGCGGTAGGAAAATGGAGGGGCTGTCATGAAAAATATGACGTTAGCAAATATTGCGCAGGCAGTAGGCGGAACGCTCGATGCCAAGATGCTGCCAGAGGCGGTTTCGGCGGAACATACACAAGCGCAGAGTGTCGTTCTCGACTCGCGGCTGGTGGAGCCGGGCGGGATCTTTATCGCAACGCGCGGAGAGCATGTGGATGGACACAGTTTTATCGATCAAGTGTTTGATGCAGGGGCGTTGGGCGTGATCTGTGAGGAGGCGCCAGTGCAGCCTAAGGGGGCATATATTCTTGTGGAGGACAGCTTTTTGGCGCTCAAAGACCTTGCGGAGTATTACAGAAGCCAGTTAGACATCAAGGTGGTGGGGATTACAGGCAGCGTTGGCAAGACCAGCACCAAGGAGTTTGTGGCAAGTGTTCTGTCCCAAAAGTACCGCGTGCTCAAGACGGAGGGAAATTATAATAACGAAGTCGGTCTTCCGCTCACAGTCCTTCGAATCCGCGAAGACTGTGAAGTGGCTGTGCTAGAGATGGGAATCAGCGATTTTGGAGAGATGCACCGGCTCAGCAAGATTGCAAAGCCAGATGTCTGCCTGATCACCAATATCGGACAGTGCCATCTGGAAAATCTTGGCACGCGCGATGGGATTCTAAAGGCAAAGACCGAGATTTTTGACTTTATGCAGGAGGGCGGTCAAATCTGCCTGAATGGGGATGATGACAAGCTGGTTACGATTCGGGAAGTCCGGGGAAGCATTCCTGTATTTTTCGGCTGCGGGAGCAACAATGCAGTCTATGCGGACAATTATGAGAACCGGGGGTTGATCGGCAGCAGGGCACAGATTCATATGAAAGGTATTGCAGGACACGACGCGTGCAGTTTTGAGGCAGAGATTCCGCTTCCGGGGGAACATATGCTTTATAATGCGCTGGCTGCCACTGCGGCAGGGATGCTATTTGGATTGACGGCTGAGGAGATTCAGGAGGGCATCAGGACTGTGAAGGCAGTGGATGGCAGAAGCCATGTGATACGCACAGACCGGTTGACACTGATTGATGACTGTTACAATGCGAATCCAGTCTCTATGAAGGCAGCGCTGGACCTGCTCCATATGACAGAGCTTTCGGAAGTCTTTGAGGACGCTGCGCGAAAAGTCGCAGTTCTGGGCGATATGTTTGAGCTTGGAACAGATGAGGCAGCATTGCACCGCGAGGTGGGAGTCTATGCGGCAAAGAAACAGATTGATGTGCTGGTCTGTGTCGGGAACTTATGCAAATATATGTACGAAGGAGCGCAGGCAGTGCGATCCGTAACGAACTGCTATTATTTTGAGGATAAAGAAGCGCTGGAGGCGCAGATGGATACGGTTATCCAAGATGGAGACCTTGTGCTTGTCAAGGCGTCGCATGGGATGCATTTTGAGGAACTGATCAAAATGCTGAGTGAACCTTTACATGCCTGACGAAATTGACTATCATGATATAAAATACATGAGTGAAAGGATGATTAGATGACTGAAAAAGAAATGTTAAAACTATCAATAGAAGAGTTTTCGCGTATTCAGCGGTATATGCTGTTAGCTGAAAAAGAATCCGCAGTGTATAAGGAATTAAAAGAACGCTATATTGAATTGAAAGTGATTCTGACATCGTCGGGAATTAACATTACGAAACTCGACAGAGTGAAGGAATGAGAAGAAATTAGCGGTTGTCGCAAAAATGACAACCGCTATTGATTTATACAGCGTCTTTATTTTTGCTATAAGTCTCCATAATGATATTCTGCACATAAGGCGCGAGCTTTTTCTGCTGTTCCTTGGGCAGCTCTTTGATGTAGATGGGCTTGCCATACTCTATAATAACATGCGCTTTTTTAATCCATGGAAGCTGGTTTTCAAAGACTGCGGCACTGTTATTGATGGTCATGGGGACGATGGGGCAGTCTGCCTTGGATGCAATCTTGAAGCTGCCTTCATGAAAAGGAAGCAGAGAACCTTCCTCTTTGTTCCGGGTTCCCTCTGGAAAAATGCAGATGGAAGTACCGTTTTTCATCAGGTCGATGGCAGCGAGGATGGTCTGCATTCCAGCCTTGATGTTCTCGCGGTCGAGAAACAGACAGTGGAGATTGCGCATCCAGATATTGAGCAAGGGCACCTGCTCCATGCTTTTCTTGGCGATATAGCCTGTGGGGCGCGGAACACGGGGATAGGTGAGCACAATGTCAAAATAACTCCTGTGATTTCCAATATAAAGTACTGGCGTGTCCTTTGGTATATTTTCTTCCCCGATATAGTCCACCTTCACTCCGGCGAGGAAACGCACACAGCGAAATGCCCAGTTTACAATTGCCAGACTGGAACGGCTCTTGACATCGGGATTTGACTTGCCGATCAGCCACTCCACAAGCATGATGGGGGTGCTCAGTATCAGAAAAAGGATGAGAAAGACTGCCACAAGTATCAATCGTATCATAAAATTACCATACCTTTCTATTTTTATAGCGGTTGCTGGTAAAAATCCATTTGCGAAGCAAATTTTGCATGGATTTTTACTCGTTGTTAGCACGTAGTGGTAACATCTTATTTATTTTATCTGTTATTGCAGTGAAAATCAAGCATAAATAAGTATATCTTTCCCGATTCAGGCATAATTATAGATAGAACAATGTGATGATAGCAGGAGGCAGTATGGATAAATTTGTAAAATCAGCGAGAAAGTTTGTCCTATTTGCAATAACGTGTGTTATGATGACGCTGTGCCTTTCGGGCTGCGCGGGTGAGACGACGGAGGAGGATAAACTCAAGGACATTGAGTTTACAGTGGTCGGGGAAGATCAGCAGCCGGAATCACTCAAGGAGATCATAGCGGAGAAATCGGCAGAGCCGTTCCAGATCAGCTACACGCTGGGCGAGGAGCTCTATATTGCAGTTGGATATGGTGAGCAGCCCAGCGGCGGCTATAGTATCAGCGTCAATGCATTCTTCGAGACGGAGGAATCGCTGGTGTTTGACACGACACTGATCGGTCCCGGCAAGGCAGAAAATGTAACCAACACGCCGACACGTCCCTACATCGTGGTAAAGACCGAGAATATTGAGGATAAGGCGATAGAATTTAAGTGAGATGTGTGGTACAATGAAAGCTGGGGAATAAACGGATAAAGAATGCAGGCTATCTGCAAAAAGAGAGGTAAGAACGATGATGATTATAAAAAACGGTATCGTGACAGACCCGGCAAACGGGATACAAAAACAGGCGACAGTAATCATTCAAGAAGGAAGAATCAATAAAATAACAGATGATTTGAATGAGGCAGATAAAATAACAGAGAATAATAACGGACATCATGTTATTGACGCCTCAGGCTGTATCGTGGCACCCGGACTTGTGGATGTGCATGTGCACTTCCGCGATCCGGGCTTTACGTACAAGGAGGATATCGAGACGGGCGCAAAAGCAGCGCTCAAGGGTGGCTATACCAGTGTGGTGCTGATGGCGAACACAAAGCCGCCTGTCGATAACATAGATACGCTGACATATGTTATTGAAAAAGGGAAAAAGACGAACTTAAAAGTATATACCTGCGCGACAGTGACAAAGGGGATGGCAGGAAAGGAACTGACGGACATGAAGGCGCTTATGGCAAAGGGGGCTGTGGGCTTCACCGATGATGGGATTCCGATCATGGATGCTGTGCTGATGGAGCACGCGATGGAAGCCGTGTCGGCACTGGGGGTGCCCATCAGCCTGCATGAAGAAAATCCAGCGCTGATCACAAACAATGGCGTCAACCGCGGCAGGGCATCAGAGCATTTTGGCATTGGCGGTTCGCCGCGGGAGGCAGAGATTTCCCTGATCGAGCGCGACTTGGAGATTGCACTGAGAACGGGTGCGGTCTTAAACATCCAGCATATCAGCACCAAGGAGGGTGTGGCGCTGGTCAGGCAGGCAAAGCAAAGAGCGGCAGAGAAGGGAAGAAACAATATTCATGCTGAAGCGACCCCCCATCATTTCAGTCTGACGGAGGAGGCAGTCCTTGCGTATGGAACACTTGCCAAGATGAATCCGCCGCTGCGCGAGGAAGCGGACAGACAGGCGGTCATTGAGGGATTGAGGGATGGCACGATCGATCTCATCGCTACAGATCATGCGCCGCACAGCGAGGAGGAAAAGAAACGGAGGATTACAGAGGCGCCAAGCGGTATTATCGGACTTGAGACTGCACTGCCGTTAGGGATTACAAATCTTGTCGATGCCCAGCAGTTTCCGATGGACATGCTGATTGACAGGATGTCCACAGCCCCGGCGCGCATGTACAATCTTCCCGCGGGCACCTTGTCGGAGGGCGCCGCTGCGGATATTGTGATCTTTGATGCCAAAGCGGTTCAGACTGTTGGAGGTTTTGCATCGAAATCCAGCAATTCGCCATTTACAGGGCAGAAGCTCAACGGTGTAGTAAAATATACGATTGTGGATGGCGCAGTCGTGTATCAGGCTGAATCATGAAATAAGTAAAACCGAGGGTTACCCCTCGGTTTTTTGAAATGAGAATTATTCATTTGGCAACTGGAATTTGCTGATCAGGGAATCGAGCGTCATCGCTTGGGCAGACAGCTCTTCACTGGTTGCGGAAGCCTCCTGTGCGGTCGCGGAGTTCGACTGTACGACCTCGGAGATCTGGTTTACACCCAATTCCGTCTGCTTCATCGCCTCAGCCTGCTCAGACGCTGTTTCGCTGATTGCCTTAGATGAAGTTGCGATTAATTCGATACCTTCTACGACACGGTCGATAGAAGCATTCACAATATCTGCTGTTTTGCTTCCATCCGCTATTGCGCTCAGGGAAGTCTCGATTAGTGTTCTGGTTTCTGCTGCGGAGTGTGCACTCTGCTCTGCCAGCTGGCGAATCTGGTCTGCCACAACCGCAAAGCCTTTTCCGGCTTCACCGGCTCTTGCAGCCTCGATAGAAGCATTTAAGGAGAGCAGATTTGTCTGTGAAGCAATGTCTTCAATCTCGGAAATAATGTTGCCAACCTGCTGTGAAGCATCGTTGATACGGGACATAGCCTCCATCATAGCCTTCATTTCTCTGTGGCTGCGCTCTGCCTCATCGGCATATGTACGAGCCTGATTGTATGAGTCACCTGCATTGTTTGCAGTAGCACGGATATCATCTGTAATCGTTGTAATGGTTGCCTGCATTTCCTCTACGGCGCCAGCCTGATCTGTAGCGCCTTCTGCAAGATTTTGAGAAGCATCAGCTAAGTTGCTTGCGCCTGCGGCAACCTGATTGGAAGCTTCACTGACGGCATGGATTGTCTCCGCCATCTGGCGCTTGAGGAGGCTCATCGCAGTGAGGATTGCCTCAAACTCTCCGACGTATCTGTTCCGGTCTTTGCTGTTCACTGCGAAGTTCGCATTTGCCATTTGATCCAATACATCTGCGACATCGTGGATGATAAACTGCAAAGATGCCGCCATATTGACCGTCACGGCAACCATATCGGCAAGCTCGTCTTTGGTCTCGACAGTCGGAAACGGAGACGACAGATCACCTGCTGCGAAGATATCCAGACGTGCCTTAATCTGGTCAAGCGGTACAGCGATACTGTTTGCAATGCCCTTGCCCAGCGAGAGTGCAAAGATAATGGAACCAGTAATGATAACGATGATGATGACAGTGAGCGCTATGATGACAAAGGAAAGTGCATTTGAGACTTCCTGTCCCTTGTCTACTTTGACATCCATGATCTGCGACAGATTATCATAGATCGCTTCGTACATGGGAACCAGCTCGCCCAGCGCCATATCCTGAGCAACTTTGCACTGTTCAAGGTCTGTCGTAGCGCCGAGGTTGATGATTTCCTCCTCGAGCTTCCAGTAGTCTACAAGTTCATTTTTTATTTCATTGTAAATCCTCTTGTTCTCGGCGGTGACCATGCTGGACTCGAGGGCGTTAAATTCTTTTGTAAAGGACTCTTTGTAGGTTGTGCGGTCGCCAAGCAGCTTATCGATGGCATCCTGCTCATCATAACCTATGATGCCGCGCATTGCAGAACGGGTATCCGCAAAATGAACCATTGCCTTGCCAACGTCGCCTTGTGCAAAGCCGTAATTAACAAGGGCGGATGCGTACAGGCGTGACATGACAATCATTGTGACCAGAATGACAGCAGATACAGCCGTCAGGATACATGCAATTGTAATAAAGGCGCGGGATAATCGTTCCCGGATTGGTAGATTGTTCAGTTTCTTTAACATAGTACTAAATCTCCTAACATTAATATTATGAACTTTTTTTATTTGTTCTGCGCAACGGGACTACATGAAACTGTTCAGTACGCTTTATAAGGTGCAAGCAGGAGTTAACAAGCTGATAATGCAGCAAAAAATATACAGATTGCTGCATCTTATGTAGCCAATGCGCAATTTGGTACTAAATAGTTATAGAAGTATAATATTTTTGATGCTCAGGATAAATAAAAATACATGACTAAATTATACATCTTTTTATCTATTTTGTCCAATGATTTTAGCATGGTTTTCACTGTCAAATTAGATATAATTATCAATTGTTTTATTGTGCAATAATTTTTATTCTACAATTTCCAGCAATTTGCCAGTGATGTCTGCCATGTTCGAAGAAACCTGTTTGGTGTCCTGCGAGATGCGCACATTGTCCTCCACAACATGTGAGATGCGCTCAATCTGATTGACAGCATCGGATACGATGCTCACATTCTGCTGTACCATATGAGCGATTTCTGTGATATTCTGGTCTGCCTGTTTGATATTATCCACGACATTGCCAAATGCCTCGACCGTCTGGTCAGTGATCGCGCGTCCATCCTCCACGGCATTGATGGAGTTCATGATCAGCTCATTGGTTTCTCTGGCTGCCTGTGCGCTTCTTGCCGCAAGTTCGCCCACCTGTGTCGCCACGACTGCAAAGCCCTTGCCCAGATCTCCGGCTCTGGCAGCCTCGATGGAGGCGTTGAGGGAAAGCATGTTGGTCTGCTGTGCGATGGAATTAATCTCGCCGATAATCTTTTCGATTGCCATGGACATATCGCTGATCTTCTGCATAGATTCCTTTAAGAGCGCCATGCGGGACTGGGTCTGTATGATCTGCTCTGCGGTGTTGCTGGTGGCGGCAGTGATTGTGGCAGTCGCGCTCACGCTGCTGTTGAGCTCTGCGGTGAGCTGGTTCATAATCTGCTTGAGGTCTGCCACTGCCCGTTCCTGCTCGCCGGTGCCATGAAAGATACTGTCGGCGTTTGTGAGCGTTTCACCGGATACTTGGTTTAGATTCTGGCAGGCATTTTTGATATTTTGAATCAAGAGCTGGTTGTGTTCCATATCCTGTTTTTGCTGTTCGATGAGATTTTCGTTGTCGCGCATACTCTGGCAGATGCTCTCGACCATTTTGTTGATGCTGTCAGAGAGCATGGTAAATTCCGGGTTTCCGCGCTCGTCGATGGTGATGTGAAAGTTTCCGCCGGCAATTTCGCGCATGTCATGGGAGATGCGGTTGATGCCCTGCACGATTTTGTCATCCACCATGCGGTTGATCATAAAAAGCAGTGCGCTGAAAATGATCAGCATACTCAGGGATACCACGAGGGTTTGGCTGGTGCGGCCGGCATAGTATTCGCTGGAGGGCATGAAGGTTCCGATAATCTGATTTTGGTATTCCTCTGCCATGTAGTAGCCGCGCACGCCGTCTATGACGGCTTTCCCCTTTCCTGTGAATGTTGATGGGAAGCCGGCGTCTGTGGCGGGAGTGCCGATCAGGGACTGGTTTTTATGAGCCAGAATCAGTCCGCTTGCGGCGTCTATGGCATAGATATATCCCTTTTCGCCGTAGTCGATATCCTTGAGCACAACGGAGATCTCAGTGCCCATCAGCATTTTTTCCAGCACTTCCGGCTGCACGCCGACTTGCACAAGTCCTTTGGCATCTGTCCTTGCCACACCGATATACTGCATCACAATTCCCTCTGCGACATTTATTTGAGGCTCCTGCACAAGTTCGATGGAAGGGTCCTTCACGATGACCATAAAAGCGTTAGACTGGTCGCCGCTCTTCATGTCAAAGCCGACGTAGGCATCAATGGTGCTGCTGGTGATGATGCCGTTCTCGTCTATAATGTGCAGCTCATTGACCATCAGACGTTCCTTGATCGTATTGAGCTTCTCCTTGCTGTCTGCAATGGACGGGTCCACGGCAAGCATGTCCGCAAAGGCTCTCGTCTTGGCGAGATTGTCCTGACTGAGATTGTCTGTGAGCTGTGCGATGGTCTCCTCATTGTCTGCGAGCTTTTCCTTGACATCTGTGAGCTTGGCATGACTCGAGGAGGCATTGGTGGACTGGCTGACGATGGTCTGTAGAACAAAGATGGCTGTAATGGTGATAATCAATGCTACGAGCATGTAGGTAAACAGCCGGTTGGTGAAAATTTTCTTCATAATGGTATGTACCTTCCTTCCTTGTTGCGATGATATAGGTTCTAGTTTATGGCAGATATTGACATTATTATATCTTTTTCTGAGCGTATCATCAAGCGTTTTGACAATCGTTGTGAATATATTACAAAAAAAATGACACGTTTCAGAAAAACGTGCCATTTTGTACTGTTATTGGTTCTTCTACGGTCTCTGACTGCGATTCGGAAGATTCAATCACAGATTCAACTGTGGATTCCGTCTGTAGTTCAAAAGATTCGGCATCGGACATAGCGATGGTTTCTGGTTCACTGAACAATTCAAGGTTGTCGCTCATGGATTCAAAATGTCTATTTTGTTGTTTTATTAGTATTGGGAAGAATTGACAGCACAGGCGAAATCAAATACAATACTCCTATGAATGTGTTCGAAAGGTATATCAAAAAGGAAAGGCATGGTCAGGCGCATGAAGCAGTTTCGGTTTATCTGGCAGTATATCAGGCGGCATAAGGGACAGTACATTGGAGGAATCATTACCTTATTTATATTGGATTTTGCAAATCTGTACATTCCAAAGACGACGGGGGTTATCACAGACGGGCTTGCCGCGCACACCATGGATATGCGCGGCGTGCTTGGCAACATTGGCATCATACTTGGCATTGGCCTGACGCTCGCGGTGGGACGGTTTCTGTGGCGCTATTTTCTCTTTGGCGCGGCGCGCTCGATTGAGCATGAACTCCGTGACGATCTGTTTCGTCATCTGGAAACGCTGGATGTGGAGTACTATCATGAACACAAGACGGGTGATCTGATGACGCGCTTTACAAGTGATCTGAATGCAGTGCTCATCGCCATCGGCCCTGCGGTCATCTCCGCGTTTGATGCTGTGGTGATGACGGTGATGGTCATTGGGCAGATGATGCTCTATGTCAATTTCAAGCTGACGCTGGCGGCGGTGATTCCCATGGTATTGATCGCGTTTGGGGAGCTTTATTGCGGCAAACTGATGCAAAAGCGTTTTCAGGAGCGTCAGGAAGCAGTGTCAGAGCTGACGGACTTTGTGCAGGAGAGCTTTTCGGGTGCGCGTGTGGTCAAGGCATTCGTGCGGGAGCGTGCGCAGATCAAAGCCTTTGCAAAGGCGAACGCGAATGCAAAAAAGAAAAATCTGCGGATTGCCCGTCTTGAGGCGGTGGTGATACCGCTGCTGGATGTGGTGATCGGCGTCAGCAGTCTGCTCACGCTGCTCTACGGCGGGCATCTCGTACTGACAGGAGAGATCACGATCGGGCGGTTTGTCGCATTTAACCAATATATTATGATGCTGGTGTGGCCGATGATCGCCTGCGGGGACGCAATCAACTCCTTTTCGCGGGGCGGCGCGAGCATCAAGCGCTTGCAGGAGATTTTTGACGAGGAGCCAAGGATTGCGGACGGGGAGCATGTGGTTTGTGTGGATGGGCTTCGGGGCGATATCCGCCTGAACCATCTGACCTTCCTGCACAGGGGGCACAGTGAGCCCACTTTAAAAGATATCAGTCTGGACATCAAGGCGGGAACGACGCTTGCGGTCATAGGGCGCACGGGCAATGGCAAGTCCACGCTGGTCAATCTGCTGCTGCATCTCTATCATACAAGGCGGGGAATGATCTATCTTGATGGAAGGGATATCAACGATATTCCGCTCAAGACGCTGCGTGAGAACATTGCCTATGTGCCGCAGGACAATTTCTTGTTCTCAGATACCCTCAAATCCAACATTGCCTTTGGTACGGATGATGAGGAGATGGAGGAGATCGTCAGAGCGACCAAGACGGCGTGTATCCATGAAAATATCATTGCGTTTCCAGATGGTTATGACACGATTGTCGGGGAGCGCGGCGTCACGCTCTCCGGCGGTCAGAAACAGCGAAGCTCCATTGCGCGCGCCCTCAAAAAAGATGCGCCGATACTGATTCTTGATGATGCGCTGTCTGCGGTGGACACGGACACAGAGGAGAAAATCCTCAAAAATCTAAAGGAGAACCGCCGCGGCAAGACGACAATACTGATCGCGCACCGCATTTCCACGATACAGAATGCCGACAAGATACTGGTGCTCGAGGATGGGGAGGCGAGAGAGTGCGGGAACCACAAGGAGCTGATGGCACTCGGTGGGATTTATAAGGAAATGTTTGAGCGCCAGCAGCTAGAGGCGGCAAAAAATCTTGCAATATCAACGATGTAAAAATGAAAAGGAGAATGGGATATGCCAGTTTATGAACCAAAAGATTATGAAAAAGTGATAAAAAGGATTCAAGGTAAAATAAAAGCGCTTCATATCGAAATGGGCGCGTGTCTGTCAGAGGAGGCGGTCGAGGCGTTTGAAGCCAGCCACAAAGTAAAGCTGCCGCAGGCGTACCGGCTGTTTCTGCAAAAGGTTGGCAATGGGTGTGAACATGTGCTGAACCCATTGGAAAAGTGTCCCTGTGAAAAGCTGGATGAACCTTTCATGCTGGATACCTTCTGGCTCTGGGAGGAGGATGACAGGGAGGAGGAACTCATTCAGGCTGATATGGAAAATAAAGTGTATCGGGGAAATCTCGAACTGGCGGACAAAGGCTGCGGCATGAGCTATAACCTGATTGTCACGGGGAAATGCCGCGGGGAAGTATGGGATTTCGCAGATGTGGGCGTCCAGCCCTGCTGCGAGCGGCAGGATTTTCTCGGATGGTTTGAGCTGTGGCTGGATGACGGCGACGAAGTAGATTATTTTAAAGATTATGTGTATGACGGAGATCAGGAATGAAACGGCTGCTTACATATTTGAAACCGCACCGGTGGATGATGTTTGTTTCCTCGGTGCTGGTGATTGCGCTGATCGGTGTGGAACTGTACAAACCGATTATTATTGGAAATGCCATTGACAATTATATAGGTACATTTGGACAGCCGGGGGCTTTGGGCGCAGACGAGGCATTTTCTGGAATCTGCCGCGCGGGGGCGCTGTATGCTTTGATGCTGCTGCTAGGGTTTGTGTTCAATGCATCGAATACATGGATTTTGCAGAATGTAGGCCAGTCGGTGATCTACAAAATGCGTGAGGAGGTATTTGCGCATATCCTCAGTCTGTCCGTGAACTTTTTTAACACACAGCCGGTTGGAAAGCTGGTGACGCGCGTGTCGAACGACACGGAGGCGGTCAACGAGCTGTTTTCACAGATTCTGGCAAAATTGTTTAAAAATTCAGTGAAAATCCTTGGCTTTGCGGTTGTGATGCTCTCAATTGATCTGCGCATGGCACTGTATTCGTTTATACTGATTCCGTTTGTGACAGGTCTGACCTTCTTTTTCCGGTATCTGTCGCGCAAGGCGTACCGCATGACGCGGACGCGGATTACGGAGTTAAATACGTTTCTATCTGAACACCTTTCCGGCATGAAGCTGATACAGATTTTTGCCCGCGAAGAGGAAAAATTCGAGGAATTTTCAGAAAAGAGTGAACAGCTTTTCAGGGCAAACTGGCGCGAAGTGCTGACGTTTGCGGTATTTCGCCCCTCTATTTATATGCTGTCTGTCTTTGCGATGGTGATCGTCATCGGTCAGGGAAGTGCGTCGGTGCTGGCGGGAACGCTCTCTTTGGGGACGCTGTTTGTCTTTATCAATTATATCAGCTCTTTTTTCGAGCCGATTCAGGAGCTGGCAGAGCAGTTTGGGACATTGCAGTCGTCGCTTGCCTCCGCAGAGAAGATTTTTACAATCTTGGATGAAAAGCCGGAGATTGTCAATCCCAAGCATCCCAGAACGGTTGCCATCAATGGGCGCATTGAGTTTCGGCATGTCTGGTTTGCCTATGAAAAGGAGGAGTATATCCTGAAGGATGTGAGCTTTTGTATCGAGCCGGGAGAGAAGATTGCCTTTGTGGGGGCTACAGGTGCTGGAAAATCTTCGATCTTGAATCTGATCGGGCGCTACTATGATGTCCAGCGGGGCGAGATCTTGATAGATGGTGTGAATATTAAGGAAATTGACAAGAATGCGCTGCGGCGGGCGATCGGTCAGGTGCAGCAGGATGTGTTTTTATTTACAGGGGATATCAAGGGCAATATCTCACTGGGCAACGAGGACATCCCGCGCGCGGAGATTGAGCGCGCGGCGCATATAGTAAACGCGGATTCTTTTATTGACAGGATGCCAAACGGCTTCGATGAGCCTGTGACGGAGCGCGGCAGCACGCTCTCTGCGGGTCAGCGGCAGTTGTTATCCTTTGCGCGCACGCTTGCGTACCAGCCGGCAATCCTTGTGCTGGACGAGGCGACGGCGAACATTGACACGGAGACGGAGCGCCTGATCACGCAGGCGCTCGGGAAACTGATGGAAGGCAGGACGACGATCATGGTCGCGCACAGGCTTTCCACCATCCAGCATGCGGATAAGATCATCGTCATGCACAAGGGCGAAATCCGTGAGAGCGGTACGCATCAGGAGCTCTTGCAGCTTGGAGGGATGTATCGGAAATTGTATGATTTGCAGCTGGTGGAAGGGTAGGTTTTTGGAATCAGAAAAAATAATTGACATACAGAGCAGGATGTATTATCAGGTGGTGTACTATTGAGAAAGGAGGGCTGAACATGGCGAAAGAAAGATTTGTGGAAACCTACACACAAGGAGTTACCAAAAAGGTTGTTGTTGACACACAGACAGGAGTGAATTATCTGTTAATGTCGTCTATAATGAATTTATCAGTGATTGTTTAGGTGAGAATAGGAAAAATGTGTTAACAAAACAAACGTGTGCTTCAATAAATAAAGTCTAATAGAATATAATTTACGAGGTGGTGGTAATGGAGGAAAAAGACATTTTTTTAGAAACAAGAGGTTTGGGATTTATAATCTATTCAGATTTTGCAGTGAAAAAAATAAAGCGAGGTGAAAATTATCTGGCAGCGCACTATTGGAATCCCTCAGATGTAGCAAAAGAGGTGAATGCTGGAGAGCTCATAGGGGTCTGCACAGGCGCTCCCGGGGTGTACAGGCTTAGCATTCGGGAAGGGATTCCATGTGACGAGCTCTGGGAAAACTCGATTCTTAGAAGGAGGCTGAGCATAAAGGTAATAGGCGGAACGGTTTATTTCAGGGATTTATATGAATTGATGGATTGGGATGAAAGGTGCGATGAAAGCCAGACAATTAAAATAGAGGATGGTTATTATACAATGCTCTTGATGGGTAATATGCCAAATGATGGAAGTTTTGGGGAAAATCAGGTGATTTATCTGTATATTTATAAAAATGACACGTTTTGTGAGCCTCAGTATAAGGGTGTTCCTGATTTTACCCAGTGCAGGAAAAGAGAAGAATTATCAAATTTTTAAGGTTGGAATGAAGGAGTTTGGTGATGAAAGATAAATTATTTTTCTTGCAGTTAGAAGATAGTACGGTCAATCTGCCTGACAATATAATACCAGAAGAACTTTGCGGCCTCGTTCCTGATGCGTGGATCAAAATACTCTCGTCGGAGGATAAGAAAGAGCGGTGTCATGCTGTTATTGGGCTATGGAAAAAGTATCTTGGAAAGAGTTTGCCAACTGTGATAAAAAGATTCGAAAAAGAGCTGGATAATGTTGAATTATTGGAACGGCGAGACAACAATAAGAGAAGCTATTCCCTGTTATATTCTATGATAGATGAGAGTGGACGATGCATCTATTATGAAGGTCGTAACCCAATAGATAACATAGCTGAGCGTTCCCGATTAAGCTATTGGGAGAATATGTCCCAGCAAATCAAAGATTTTTACGAACATATTCATGATGGCTTTTATCATTACATGAACAGGGGAATGGGGCTCCAGCCATTATGTTTTACGCATTTTATGGAACCAGAAGATGAGGTTGCAGAGTGGAACAGAAAATTTGGCGGTGATATGCGTTATGGTGATGAAGGTGAAAATGAAGTGCAGGAGTGGAATCTGGATGTAGGGGAGTATGATGAATTATGGGAGGAAAGTTCACATCAAATGGCATTCTTTTGGAATAGTCTGGGTCTGGCTGTGTCAATGGATGACAGTAAGGACAGTGAGAAAAATGCCATTATATGGAAAAGCGCTACGTCTCCTGCATTCCATAATGATTTCTGGGGAACTGTTGATCAATTGTTATTTTATTTCTAAAAAAGATTATTTTACTAAAGTTAGGATTTTCCCAAAATGAACGCGCATTAATTCATGCTGATAGATGTAACGGAGCTGAGATCTGTGAAATTCCAGTACATGCTTGGCTTGGTGGAAAAATGATGAATTTAGAACAAATTAGTGATTATGTTAAAGCTGTAATTGCAGTTACTCATACTTCGCATACTGAAATATGATAAAAAAATAAAATCAATACTTTCA
>ERZ779632.132-NODE-132-length-49069-cov-9.348145_pt1 | contig 49069 bp, 46 predicted proteins | sample MGYA00514194_ERZ779632 | MGnify/ENA primary metagenome ERZ779632 (study PRJEB29562, sample SAMEA4376704) | mouse gut metagenome | isolation source: Cecum | study: EMG produced TPA metagenomics assembly of the A DSS colitis mouse model was used to assess the... | reverse complement strand
GCGATCAGAAGACATCACACCTACAGAAACGGTGTTCCTACAACCTCTATCCTTACCATTACTTCCAACGTAACCTACGGTAAGGCTACCGGTAACACACCTGACGGACGTAAGAAAGGCCAGCCTTTCGCACCCGGCGCTAACCCGATGCATGGTCGTGATACCCACGGTGCAGTTGCTTCCCTGTCTTCCGTATCCAAGCTTCCGTTTAATGATGCACAGGATGGTATCTCCAATACCTTCACCATCATTCCGGGCGCTCTTGGTAAAGAGGATCAGGTATTTGCAGGCGACATCGAGCTTGACCTGAACAAATAGGAAAAATGCCTGAAATAAAGGCATTCCCCATTATACGGGCACTGCTTTGCGGGCTCGGCATAAAATGAAACAGAAGGAGTTGTGACGCTATGGATGATAAACAGATGATAGACGATTTTATCAAAATGATGGATTCCGGGATGGCACAGGGCGTCGGCCATGTAAATGTTGACGTCAGCGACCAGACAGACAACTCTAAAAATGTTCAGACCATGGGGTGCACGGATTGCTCCCGCACCCCGTTGGCCTGCAGCGTTCCTACCCTCCACGACGGATTGGATGGACTGGAAGATTATAAGTAGTATTGAACCATACGGATTTAGGACGTCACAGCTCTCGGGAGCTTGTTCCCAAAGAAATGATATGGATTAATACAAAAAATATATGAATATAGGAGGATCATAAAATGGCAGCAAATGCTCAGGTAGATAACTTAGTAAACTTATTGGATGGTTATGCAACGAAGGGCGGCCATCACCTTAATGTAAACGTGCTCAACAGAGATATGTTACTGGATGCGCAGAAGCATCCCGAGAACTATCCTCAGTTGACAATCCGCGTTTCCGGCTATGCAGTAAACTTCATCAAGCTGACACCGGAACAGCAGGCAGATGTTATCTCTCGTACATTCCATGAGAACATCTAATTAAGGGCCAAAAGCACACAAAGGCTGATCGGATAATCCGGTCAGCCTTTTTCATCTCATACCGCGGCCTTTTGCAAAAGCTTTTGAAACCTCTGGTTTTTTCCCGCCATAAAGGTTATACTATAGATATCCAAAACGCTATTTTCCCATAAATAGCAGAAAGAAGGTAGACTGATATGCAGGGACGAATTCATTCTCTTGAAAGCTTTGGCACCGTGGACGGTCCGGGAACCAGATTCGTGGTTTTTGTACAGGGCTGCCCCATGCGCTGCGCCTATTGCCATAATCCCGATACCTGGGATATGAACGGCGGTACGCTGATGGAACCGGAATATATTTTTGAACAGTATAAGCGGAACGAAGCGTTTTATCATGGAGGCGGCATTACCGTCACCGGCGGCGAACCGCTCATGCAGGTAGATTTCCTGATTGATCTGTTTACGCTTGCCAAAAAAAATAATGTGCATACCTGCATCGACTCTTCCGGAATTGCCTACAAAAAGAACGCCAATCCGGAATGGCTCGCCAAACTGGATAAGCTTATGACGCTGACAGATCTCGTTATGCTGGACATCAAACATATTGATCCCGAAAAACATAAAGAGCTGACCTCTCAGCCCAATGAAGGTATACTCGCTTTTGCAGAGTATCTGGACGAAAAACATGTGGACGTATGGATTCGCCACGTCATTGTACCGGGTATCACTGACGACGATAACTATTTATACCAGCTTGGCTATTTTATCGGTTCTTTATCCAACCTGAAAGCGCTTGACGCGCTTCCCTATCATACGATGGGTGAATCCAAATACGAAAAGCTTGGCATGGAATACAAGCTTTCGGGCGTCCCCGCCATGGAAAAAGACAAACTTGTAGAAAAGAAAAAGATTATCCTGGAAGGCGTTCGGAAACGCCGCGAAGAGCTGGGCGTACACTAACCGTAAAAAAGGACGGCGCCGGTCATCGGTTCCGTCCTTATGTATTACTTTTATTTGTCCCACGCCGTTATCGAATCCACCGTATGAGCGCCTCTTCCAGCTTCTGAACATCCACCGGTTTCGAAACATGACTGTTCATGCCTGCATCCTGCGACCTCTTAATATCATCCGCAAAGGCATCCGCCGTCATGGCAACAATGGGAATCTCTTCCAAATCCTTCCTGCCGCTTGCGCGGATCGCTCTGGCCGCCTCATATCCATTCATAACCGGCATTTGAATATCCATGAAGATTAAGTCATAATAACCCGGTTCCTTCTCCATAACGGCCTCTACAGCCAGTTTTCCATTCATCGCCGTCTCAATCTGAATGCCTACGATGCCAAGCAGTTCTTTGGCCACTTCAATATTAATTTCATTATCTTCCACAAGTAATACCCTTTTGCCCGAGAAATCCTGCTGTTTAAAAGTCTCAAGCACCGTAGATCCCCCTTCTTCCCGATGCTCTTCATGTCCCAGCACTTCCTTAAGCACCTGTATCAGGCGGGATTTAAACAGAGGCTTTCCGATAAAAGCGTCTACACCCGCATCCACAGCCTCCGATTCAATATCGGCCCAGTCGTAAGCCGAGGAAATGATAATGGCAATATCATGCCCAAATGCCTTTCGAATTTCCTTTGTCGTCTCGAGGCCGTCTTTTCCCGGCATCTTCCAGTCCAGAAGCGCAACCGCAAACTTTACGCCTTCCGACTCCGTCTTCGCAATACGCTCCATCGCCGCCTCACCGCTGAGCACATACTCAGCGTCCATACCAAGACTCCTGAGCATTTCGCAGGAACTCTCGCAGGAAAGCTCCTCGTCGTCCACCACCAGCACCGGCAGTCCATTATATGCCGCCAGATCTGCATCCGTGGTATCGTCCAGCTTCAGATAGACGGTAACGGTAAATCTCGAGCCCTTACCCAATTCACTGTCTACTTTGATATCGCCCTGCATCATGCGCGCAATATTAACCGCAATTGACATGCCCAGACCGGTTCCCTCGATTTTACTTGTACGGGAATCCGCCGCACGGGAGAAGGGCTCAAAGATCTTGTCAATATATTCCTTCTCCATACCGATACCGGTATCTTCAAAAGTGAACTCATAGTAGCCGCAGCCACGGATCGCAGAAGGTTTCTCTTCTATAAATATACTGATTTTGCCACCCTCCGGCGTAAACTTAACCGCATTACCCATAATATTCATAAAAATCTGCTGCAAATGCTGTTCATCACCAATTACATTTTCATGCTCCAGCTTTGCAATGCCGGCATTTAACATAAGGCCCTTGGCATCCATCTGCGTGCGGAACACCGTCATCAGGCTTTCTATTGTATCCGACAGGTTAAACGACCCTTCCACCAGACTGACTTTACCGCTCTCAATACGGCTCATGTCCAGAACTTCATTAATCAATCCCAGAAGGTGTTTGCCCGAAACCGTAATTTTGCCCAAAGCATCCAGCACGCGTTCCTTCTCGTCGATATGCATTGTCGCTATGGATGTCATACCAAGAATAGCGTTCATAGGCGTACGGATATCATGACTCATTCTGGAGAGGAAATCGCTCTTGGCATGATTCGCGGCCTCGGCGCGTTCCACAGCCTGCTCAAGCATCTGCTTCTGCTTCTCCTCACGGCTTATGACATCGTCAATATTACGAACCGCCATGGTAAGCGCCGTCAGCTCGCCGTTCTCCTCCTCCGCGGCCGTGATCGCAATAGAGCACCATTCATAGGCTTCGCTCCCGGCCCTTTTCACCTTAAACTGCTGTTCAATATGTTCCTTTGCCGCCAGCTGCTTTATAATATCTGGCAGGTTCAAAAAGGCTTTCAGCTGATCTACATATTCTTCCTCTACTCTTCCGAAATCTAAATACTCTTCCACCGCCCTATCGTAAGGTCTGCGTTTAGCCCTCCCCTCCCTTCGGGGATAAACCGTCTCCGTGGTCTTTTCCTTTACATCAATATAATAAATCGCCCTGCATGCACGAGCCGTACTGTCCATGGCATTCCGATAGATCCTTGTCTGATCCATCAACGCCTGATGGCTCTTTGCATTCCCGTATTCTCTGAACACCTGAAATACAAAAACGGCAATACCGAGCAGAATCAGCATAATACTGATATTCTGAAACGTATCCGTGCCAGACAGAATTTCCTCTTCGGGTATGGTCAGAATCCCCGTCCAGCCGTTGTCCATATGATGAAAATAGACATTGCGGACAATACCGTCGGCGGGTCTGATATTTTCCAGAACATGACTTTTCTGATTACACTCCGCGTCTTCTATGTAGCTGTAAACAAGGGCCTGAAATTCATCGCGCTCATAATCCCAGCAGGATTGATAATAGAGCAGGGAATTTTTTCTGCCCACCAGATAATAGGATGCGTTCTGCGGCAGCACCAAATCCTCATTATTCTTATCGAAGCAGCCAGGTTTGATATCAATGGCCATAAAGCTTCCTGTCTCAGGCACCACTTTGCACATGGTAACAATGGGAAGCCCTGTTAAAAAATCCGTATAAACCGCCGAAATATAGGTCTCTCCGGCGGCCGCCACCGCTCCCTGATAATACTCCATATCTGTAACATCGTGATCTCCGGCATTTTCCGCCTCGGGATCATCCGATAAAATTTCTGTGGCGTCAAAGACTCTTCCATATATGCGTATATTTTCGCTGCCATACATATCCGTCAAACCGCTCATAAAAGGATACAGTCCCTGTCTCAGTTCTTCAATGGAAATGTCTTCCTTTTCTCGCTCTCCGATATAATTCACACAAATATCAAGAATCGCCTCGCAGGTACGGATATTGCTCTCCTCCGATGAAGTATAATTCTCCACAAGAGTCAGCCCCATCTGATTCGTATTCTCCCACAGAGTCTTTCGCAAAATAAATGTGCAGAGCCCGACAATTAAAACGAAGCAGCTCAACACAATAATATTGTTTCTCATTTTTCTGAAAAGCTGTATTTTCTTATTTTTTCCCATTGTTCTGAATCTTCCTCTGTAATTATGTACTGTTGCGACTCAACTCAACCTGCCCGACAGCATAACCCCTCACATTATATTTTACTCATAGATGCGGTGAAAATCAAGAGATAGCTATATTTTTCTACTTGTATATTAGTTCCTTTTATATTAAAATAAAAATATGGCAAATTGCTATTGCTACCAATTATTTTTATAACATAAGGAGGATATTGTCATGGCATATGTAATCAGTGACGCTTGTGTATCTTGTGGTGCCTGTGAGGCTCAGTGCCCGGTTGGCGCTATCAGCATGGGAGACGGTAAGTTTGAAATTGATCCCGCCAAGTGTATCGACTGTGGTTCCTGCGCAGGCGCTTGCCCGACAGGCTCTATTTCTCAGGGTTAATTACATTCGGTCAAATAATTGAAGGAACCGGCTCCCCAGAGTTCTACTTTGGGGGGAGCGGTTCTTTCTTTTTGCCCCTGGCAAGCTTCTCCACGGGATGACGTCTGCGGCTTATCATCTCGTCAATCTTGCGGTAATGCTCCTCATCCAGTCTGCGCCGCTCCTCATCTCGTTCCTCCTGCTGTCTGAACTGGTAATCCAGTTCTTTCAATATACTTTCCTTAATCTCTGTACACATTTCCCTGTTAGCCGATTTGACCACATCGGTCATCATATGCTGTAACAGATATTGAAGGCGTTTCGCCTTTTTCTCCCGCTCGTCATCCAGCGGCTCCTCATATTCTTTCAGCTCCTGTCCTTCTTCCGGCATTTCCAGTACCGTTTCCTTTCCCTTTGACATCGTAACCATATACTTCTTTGCTTTCTTCATGACCATATCCTCCACCTTTTCTGCAATTGCCTCATTCCCAAAGGCTTTATTCTCCGTCTCCTCTTCCTTTCCGGCACTGCTTTGCAGCACCATTCGTATGGCCTTTAACTGCAGGCCCTGCTCCTTAAGCTGCTTAATCCGCCGCAGAGTCTCTATGTCTTTTCCCGTATAGCAGCGATGTCCCATTTCATTGCGCGCAATCGAAAGCTTTAACTCGTCCTCCCAATAGCGCAGCACATGGGGCTCCACCTCCACCTTTTTTGAGGCCTCTGAAATATAGTAGATTGTATCGTTCATATACGATCCTCCTTTTCTTTGCGGCTTTTTCTTCATCCGCATAAGCAGAGTAAAAAAGAGACTCCCCCGCCCGGGTCGTCTCTTTCGTAATTTCGGTATTATGTTCAGCCAAATACCTCTTTGTTTGAACTATTTTGCTAAATTCGCAAATTTCGTAAAGTCCGGCAGCCATACAAGCTCTACCGTGCCTATCGGACCGTTTCTCTGTTTGGCGATAATGATTTCCGCAATTCCCTTTCTCTCTGTATCTTTATTGTAATAGTCATCGCGGTATATAAACATAACCACATCGGCATCCTGCTCAATGGCGCCGGATTCACGCAGATCCGAAAGCATCGGTCTGTGGTCGGGACGCTGCTCCACCGCACGGGAAAGCTGCGAAAGAGCCATCACAGGCACACGCAGTTCCCTGGCAAGGGCTTTTAAGGAACGGGAAATATCCGAAATTTCCTGCTGTCTGGAATCCGTAGATCTGCCGCTTCCCGACATCAGCTGCAAATAGTCGATAATCACCATTTCCAGATTATGCTCCAATTTATATTTCCTGCATTTTGAGCGGAGCTCCGATATGCTGATACCCGGCGTGTCGTCAATAATCAGATTGGACTTACCGATCTGTCCGGCGCTTTCGATCAGCTTCTCCCACTCCGCATCCGAAAGATTACCGGTCCTGATATGCTGGGAATCCACCCTGGCTTCCATGGAAAACAGACGGTTCACCAGCTGTTCCTTCGACATCTCCAGACTGAATATGGCCACTGTCTTATTCTGTTTAAAAGCCACATACTCGGCTATATTCAGGACAAAGGCCGTTTTTCCCATGGACGGTCTTGCCGCTACCAGAATCAGGTCCGACGGCTGCATTCCGGAAGTCTTATAATCCAGATCAAGAAAGCCCGTGGCCACGCCGGTAACATTTCCCTTATTATGGGAAGCCTTCTCGATATTGTCCATCACGTTCATTACAATCTGCCTGATGGGAACGAACTCATCTGCACCGCGCCTCTGTACCAGATCAAATACCCGCTTCTCCGTCTCCTCCAGAATCGTTTCCAGACTCTCCTTACCGACGTAACACTGGTTTGCAATCTCCTCATTCATGCGGATCAGCCGCCGAAGCACCGCTTTATCCGCAACGATACCCGCGTAATACTTCACGTTCGCCGAGGTGGGAACCGCTGTAATCAGATCCCTGATAAATTCCGGACTGCTGACTTCCGGCGGCACATCCTTCTCCCGCAGCCTGTCCTGAAGGGTTACCAGATCCACCGGCTTTCCCTCATCGTTGAGCTCCACCATCGTATCAAACAAAACGCCGTACTGCCTGTTATAGAAATCTTCTCCCAGTACCATCTCCGAGGCAGCCACTATCGCTTCCCTGTCCATGATCATGGATCCGATCACGGACTGCTCCGCCTCCATGCTGTGCGGCAATATTCTTTTTAATATCGCTTCCTCTGCTGCCAAAACATACCCCCGCTGCGGAAAGTGTCCGCTTCCGCGTTAACCTTCCGTCACTTTCACCTTCAATTTACCCGTCACCTTCGGGTGCAGCTTCACGCTTACTTCATATGCGCCAAGCGCCTTGATGGGCTCGGGAAGCTGTATCTTTTTCTTATCCAGCTCCAGTCCGCACTGCTCCTTCGCCGCCTGCGCAATCTCCTTTGAGGAAATCGAACCGAAAGCCTTTCCTCCTTCGCCTGACTTCATCTTAAGGGCCACTTCCTTTGTCTCGAGCACCCCTGCCAGCTCTCTGGCCGCCTCAAGCTGTTCCTTCGCAATTTTATCCGCATTAGCCTTCTGGAGCTTCAAATCGTTTCTGTTTTTGGAATTTGCTTCCACGCCAAGCTTTTTGGGCAGTACAAAATTTCTTGCATACCCGTCGCTGATTTCTACAATTTCACCTTTTTTTCCTAATTTTTTCACATCTTCCAGTAATATAACCTGCATATTAATCCAGCTCCCCTTCCTCTATCATCGTATCCAGCGTTCTCTTAATGCTCTCAATGCCTTCTTCCATCGTGCCGTTTTCAATCTGTGCCCCGGCCATATTTAAATGACCGCCGCCGCCCATTCTCTCCATGATCACCTGCACGTTCACCTCGTCGATGGAACGGGCACTGATATAAATAATACCGTTATATCTGGTAAGAATAAAGCTGGCCTTGATTCCCTTGATATTTAACAGCTCATTGGCCGCCTGCGCGCCTACTATGGTAGGGCTTGCGACATCCTCCGCCGTACACACGGATATGGCATAATAGTGACGGTATATCTCCGCCTGACTGACCGCATCAGCCTTCGCCTTATATTCCGCCGCATCATCCCGGAACAGCTTTCTGACGCGGGTGACATCCGCGCCGTTCCTTCGCAGAAAGGCGGCCGCCTCAAAGGTTCTGACACCCGTTTTAGTCATAAAGTTGTTAGTGTCTATCATAATGCCGGAATACATGCAGGCCGCCTCCTCGGCACGCAGCCGCAGATCGTCGCTGATATATTGCAGAATCTCCGAAACCATCTCGCAGGAGGAAGACGCGTAAGCCTCGATATAGGAAAGCGTCGCGTTCTCAATACTCTCCGTCCCCTGTCTGTGATGGTCCAGCACCACAATGGATTTACAGCGCTTTAACAGCTCCGGGCACTCCGTAATACTCGGCTTGTTGACGTCCACCACCACAAGCACGGCATTGTTTCCTACCATCTCCAGCGCCTGCTGGTTTGTAATTATCATGTCGTCCGCATAATCTTCATTATGCCGGAACATATCTACCATGGGCTGCATGGAAGCCGTCACATCGTTTAACACAATATGGGCTTTCTTGTCAAGCGCTTCCGCAATCCTGTAAATACCTACAGACGCGCCGAAGCTGTCCACATCGCCTATGCGGTGTCCCATGACATAAACTTCATCCTTGACGGAAATAATCTCGCGCAGGGCATGGGCTTTTACTCTCGCTTTGACACGGGTGCTCTTCTCCATCTGCTGGCTCTTTCCGCCATAATAAATCACATTTTCCGGCACCTTTACTACCGCCTGATCGCCGCCGCGCCCCAGAGCAATATCTATGGCGTTTCGTGCGAACTCATAATTCTGAGCGTAGGACAGGCCGTTTAATCCCATACCAATACTGATGGTGACAGCCATCTCGTTACCGATATTGACTGTCTTTACGTCCTCCAAAATATCAAACCGGCTTTCCTGCAGGTGGGTTGCCGCCTCCTTACGCATGATTACCAAATATTTGTCCTTCTCAAGCTTCTTACAGATACCATCCAGCGCTGCGATATATTTGTTTACCTTACGGTCGATCAGCGCGATCAGAAGGGATCGTCTGACCTCCTCCACGCTCTCCAGCGCTTCGTCATAATTATCCAGATAAATGAGCGCCACCGCAAGAGACTGGTTGTCCACCTCCTGTAAAGCAATCTGCAACGCCGTCTCATCAAACAGGTACAGGGCGATCAGATACCCGTCGTACCCCTTCGCCTCAATAATATCACTGTTTTCCGCCATCTCCTTAAGGGAAATCTTTTTGAGCTTCGCCAGGTAATTTCCATTCTCATAGTCCACCTGACATTCAATCTCCCCTTCCCCCTCCCGGCCGGGAAGCCTGTCCTTCGTAATGGTCGGGAAAAGAGTGGTTATGGATTTGCGGTATCCCTTTTCCTGATGCGTGATATGTTCAAAAGCAATATTGGTCCATATTATTTTACCGGTATCATCCAAAAGCGCATGAGGCAGCTCCAGATCCCGCAAAAGCCTTCTCTGAATCTGTCCGTACTGGGTCGCAAAACTGATCAGTTCATTCATGATAATCGGTTTGTTATACAGCATCAGGGACACTACGATTGCAAAATAGAAAATCAAAAATGCGGTCACCACCAGCCCTGCCCGATAATCCAGCATATAGACTAAAATATCCACAACCGCAAGCAAAAATCCCAGATATAGAGAGGATTGCAGATACGCCTTCATCCTCCCCTTTAACTTCACCGTATTTTTCATCTTATCCCTCTTAAAACCGTTTCCCGTCACTCATGAAGAACGCCGCTTTCTGGCATTCTTCAATATGAGACTTAGCGCTTCTCTGCGAAGCAGCCTCTGCTGATGAGCATTAGAAGCACTTCTCACATTAGTATAGCATTTTTTGCCAAATACCGCCACACCAATATATAGACCTTTTTCTTTTAAAAATGACATAATATAGGGGTGCCTGTTGCCTCCGACAGATAAAAAATCGGATGCCCACGGCACCCGATTTTCTGTAAAAGTTATAATCTGTTTTCTCAGACACCTTAGTCCTGTACATACGGCATCAGCGCCAGATGTCTTGCACGCTTGATCGCTACGGTAAGCGCTCTCTGATGCTTTGCACAGTTTCCGGTAATTCTTCTGGGCAGAATCTTTCCTCTCTCGGAAATATATCTGCGCAGCTTATTGCTGTCCTTGTAATCAATCACGTTATCCTTGCCGCAGAATACGCAGACTTTCTTTCTTCTGCGCATGCCTCCCTTTTTCTTGGGGAAATCCGGCTTGTCTGATTTATTAAATGCCATAGTAAACCTCCATTCTGGCGCCCAACGCGCTCTCCTTAATTGAACGGCAGTTCTTCGTCAATGCCATCGGGGATATTCATGAAACCGTCCCCCGCAGCCGCCGGAGCAGAATCGTTTCTCTCTGCGGGCGCATACCCGCCGTTAGCCGCGGACGCGTTCTTGCTCTCCGCAAACTCCTGATCTTCTACCACAACGTCTGTCGTATACACTCTGACGCCATCCTTATTGGTGTAACTGCCCGTCTGGATGCGCCCTGTAATTGCGATCTTTGTGCCTTTGTGAAGATATTTCTCCGCAAATTCGCCCGATCTCCCGAAAGCAACACAGTTGATAAAATCTGCCGTCTGTTCATCATTATTGCGATTAAATCTGCGGTCTACCGCCAGCGTATATCTGGCAACCGCCGTCGCATTCTCCCCCTGGGAATATCTCACCTCGGGGTCTCTCGTCAAACGTCCCATCAGTATAACTTTATTCATATAGAATACCTCTTCCTATTTCTCGTCCTGTCTGACGCACAGGTATCTGATGACGTTATCCATGATGCGGATGCGGCTTTCGATCTCGCCGGGAGCTGTGCTCTCTGCTTCAAAGCGAATAAAGTAGTAATAAGCCTCTTTCATCTTCTGCACTTCGTATGCGAGTCTCTTCTTACCCCAGTCGTCAACTTCTGTGATCTTTCCGCCGAACCTCTCCACTAAGGCTTTCACCTTCTCCAGAGTAGCGGCACGCTCGTCATCTTCAATCTTAGCGGTGACAACAACGGCTAACTCATACTTGTTCATGCTTCTTTCCCTCCTTTTGGTCTCTGGCCCCTTCGCTAAAAAGGAGCAAGGATGTGGGGTTTTACGCCCAAATTAATATATCACGGATATATATGATAACATACTCCTGCATATAGTGCAAGAGATTTTTAGCTGCTCTCGTCCCCGCCGCGTCGGCTGTTCCCGTCCCTGCCGCGTCGACCTCACTCGTCTTCTCCGTCCTGACGCCCTGCCTCGCGATGCGTAACGGAGCGCACATTCTTTTCCGCCTTTGGCCGGGGAATCATAATCTGGTGTCCGCAGCCTGCGCATTTTAACCGAAAATCAGCGCCGATTCGAAGCACCTCCCACTCCACGCTGCCGCAGGGATGCTTTTTTTTCATTTTCAAAATGTCGCCAACCCGAATGTCCATACCCAAGCTCCCCAAACTAGTTGAGTTGTGAAAAAATCTCTCCGATGCTTCCCTGTACCACCAGATCCGCTATGCCGTCCCTTGCTGTGGGCGTCTTGTTTACAAGCACCAGCTTATTTCCATTATAGTAATCCAAAAGTCCTGCCGCAGGATACACCGCTAAAGACGTGCCGCCTACAATCAGTACGTCCGCTTCGCTGATGGCACGGATTGCCCCGGAAAGCGTGTTCTGATCCAGCCCTTCCTCATACAAAACCACATCCGGCTTTATATCTCCGCCGCAGCTGCACTTTGGCACGCCCTCCGAATCTGCAATATAATGCACATCATAAAATTTATGGCAGGATTCGCAGAAATTTCGCAGCACCGAACCGTGAAGCTCATATACTTTCTCACTGCCGGCCGCCTGATGAAGTCCGTCGATATTCTGAGTCACCACAGCCTTAAGCTTCCCTCCCTTTTCCCACTGCGCAAGCTTAAGATGGGCCGCATTGGGCTTCGCGTCCAGACACAGCATTTTATTACGGTAAAAACGGTAAAATTCTTCCGTATTTCTTCTGTAAAAAGTATGGCTCAATATGGTTTCCGGCGGATAATCATACTGCTGATTATAGAGACCGTCCACACTGCGAAAATCCGGAATACCGCTTTCCGTGGAAACGCCTGCGCCTCCGAAAAAAACAATATTATCCGACTCGTTCACCCACTGCCTGAGTTGTTCTATCTGATTCATAAGTCAGCCTCCTTACTTCTTTTCGCCCAGCCTGAGTCTGTTCACTGCCGAAAAAATCGCGCGCACGGACGCCCTTGTGATATTGGAGCTGACTCCCACGCCATAGGTCACTCTGCCATCGTCCGCATCCAGAAGGTGAATATAAGCCGCCGCCTGGGAATTGGAGCCGCTTTGAAGCGCATGCTCTTCATAATCCAGAATCTTCATATTGACGTTCAGCACTTCCTGCATCCCCCGCTTCACTGCGTCAATAGGGCCGTTTCCAACCGCCTCAAAGGTCTTTTCCTCTCCGGCGTCGGTATAGGCCACCGTCACCTTCGTATCAAACTCGGAATCTGTCTCGTCACTCAGATCATCCACCCGAAGCTTACGGAAATGAATGGGTTCCTTCTTCATCAGGTACTCTTCGCGGAAGCTCTCCATAATCTGATCCGGGCTTACCTCTCCCTGTTTCTCCGAAATTGCCTGAATGACATCGGCAAACTCTCTGTGCATGCCCTTGGGCAGTTTAAATCCAAAGTAGGTATCCATAATAAAGGCAACGCCGCCCTTGCCAGACTGGGAATTAATACGCACAATCGGTTCATACTCCCTGCCGATGTCCGCCGGGTCTATGGGCAGATAGGGCACCTCCCAAAATTCGCCGCCCCGCTCCTTCATGGCCTTTACGCCTTTGTTGATAGCGTCCTGATGGGAGCCGGAGAAAGCCGTGAACACCAGCTTGCCAGCGTACGGATGTCTGGGATGCACCGGGATCTTACAGCACCTCTCGTAAATTTCAATGCTTTCATTCACATGCTCGAGGGCAAGTTCGGGATCAATTCCCTGCGAAAACATATTGTAGGCAATATTTAAAATATCCACGTTTCCGGTTCTCTCGCCGTTACCAAAAAGCGTTCCCTCCACACGATCCGCACCTGCAAGCAGGGCAAGCTCCGCCGTGGCCACGCCGGTACCCCTGTCATTATGGGGATGTATGCTCAGGATAATGGCTTCCCTGTTTTCCAGATGTCTGTTCATCCACTCAATCCTGTCCGCAAAAACGTTAGGCGTGGTCATTTCCACTGTGGAAGGCAGATTGATGATCATGGGATTTTCCTTTGTAGGGCCCCACTCTCTCTGCACGGCGTTGCAGACCTCCAGCGCGTAGTCAAGTTCCGTGCCGGTAAAGCTCTCCGGAGAATACTCCAAAATGATCTTACCCGGGAACTCAGCCGCATGGCGCTTTACCATCTTTACACCCTCAACGGCAATATTCATAATCTCCTCGCGGCTCATATTGAAAACCACATCTCTTTGCAAAGTGGAGGTAGAATTGTAAATGTGCACAATAGCCTGCTTACATCCCTCAATGGATTCGAAGGTGCGCTCCAAAAGCTCCTCACGGCACTGTGTCAGCACCTGCACCACCACATCGTCGGGAATCATCTTTCTGTCTACGAGCTGACGCAGAAAATCATACTCAATCTGGCTGGCCGCCGGAAACCCGATCTCGATTTCCTTAAAGCCCAGCTTAATCAGATAATTAAAAAACTCAATTTTCTCCGACACAATCATTGGATCAATCAGCGCCTGATTGCCGTCGCGCAAATCCACGCTGCACCAGACCGGCGCCTTCTCAATCTGCCTGTTTACCCACTCCCTCTCCGGGTAGTCCACCACCGGGTTTCTACGATATCTCCTATAATTTAACATGATAGTAAATCCTCCTCTATGATATATAGTCGCAGCGTCGGGCAGGAAGCTCTTCGGCCTCCCTGTCTTCATGCCGCACATTGCTTACGCGCATACAAAAACCCCGCTGCATACAGCGGGGTCTATCTGTGACGTCATTCTCCAAGACCGCTCTCAATCGCACTGACCAGCGCTTTCAGGGCTTCCTCCTCATCTTCTCCATCACATACAAACTCAATTTCATCGCCACACTTGACACATGCCCCCAGCACGCTCAGGACACTTTTGGCGTTCGCTGTATTTTCACGAAATGTAAAAGTTATCAGAGATTTAAACTGCATGGCTTCCTTACATAGGATGCCTGCCGGTCTTAGATGCAGCCCTGTGGGATTTTTGATGACTACCTTTTGACTTACCATAATCTCTTCCTCTTTCCGCTTATATGAAATCACAGAGCATACCCCAAAACTCCGTTGCTCATTGCCTTCATAAATATTATAGAGAGTATACCATTTTCCGATTAATTTCTCAAGACCCAAAACACAATCTTGCGAAAGTATCTGTCTTTTAAAACATGAACAAATGGCAGTGGTTTTTTCTTACAGCATGATGTTCTGAATCAGTTCGGCAAGCTTCTTCGCCTCTTCGCTGATGGCTTTCTGATCCTTACCCTCAATCATAACTCTGACAAGAGGTTCCGTGCCGGAAGGACGAATCAGCACGCGGCCCTCTCCCGCAAATTTCTTTTCCAGAGTGGCAATAGCCTCTGCAATTTCAGGATAATCCATAAACTTCTCTTTTTTATGATTGGGCACCTTTGCGCCCACCAGCGCCTGCGGCATCACTTCCATAATGGACGCAAGCTCCGAAAGCGGCTTTTTCGTCTCAACCAGCACCTGTAAAAGATGAAGCGCGCTGAGAAGTCCGTCTCCCGTAGTGTTCTCATCCAAAAAGATCACATGACCCGACTGCTCACCGCCAAGGCTTGCTCCGATCTCCCGCATGCGCTCGAGCACATAGCGGTCTCCCACCTTGGTCTGCTCTATCTTAATATGGTTTTTCTCACCCATCAGGAAAAAGCCAAGATTGCTCATGACCGTAGCCACGATGGTATTCTTGCTCAGCTTTCCCTGCGACTTCATATGATTGCCTACGATGGCCATAATCTGATCGCCGTCCACGATATTTCCCAGCTCATCCACCGCCATAAGTCTGTCTGCGTCTCCGTCAAAGGCAAGTCCCAAATGTGCCTTCTCGTAAACGACTCTCGCCTGCAGCTCCTCCATATGCGTGGAACCGCAGTTGGCGTTGATGTTTGTGCCGTCAGGGTTATTGTGGATAGCCACTACCTCGGCGCCCAGCTCTTTCATGGTTTCCACGGATGTATAGAAAGATGCGCCCTCCGCGCAGTCCAAAACGATCTTCATGCCCCGCAGATCCACGTTCACTGCCTTCATGGCGTGATTGATATATTCTTCTCTTGCATCCGTGCGGTACTTGATTTTACCCACGCTTGCACCGGTAGGGAATTTCACGCCCTTCATATCGCTTCTGATCAGCTCCTCGATCTCATCCTCAAGAGAATCGGGCAGCTTATAGCCGTTCCCGTCAAAAAATTTAATGCCGTTAAATTCCACCGTATTGTGGGATGCGGAAATCACTACGCCTGCATCCACCTTATATTTTCTGGTGAGATAGGCTACCGCCGGCGTGGGAACCACTCCCACGTATACCGCGTTGGCGCCAACAGAGCAAACGCCAGCCATCAAAGCGTTGGCCAGCATATCCCCTGATATTCTCGTATCGCAGCCGACCATAATCGTTGGTTTGTGTTCATTCTCCTTTGTCAGGACATACGCGCCCGCCTGTCCCAGCTGCATTGCCAAAAGAGGAGAAAGCTCCTCGTTCGCCACACCGCGTACTCCGTCTGTACCAAATAATCTGCTCATGTTTTACCTCCGCCTTTTACTCTTCTATAATGATGTGCACCCGCACCTCTGTGACGCCGCTTTGTTTCAGGTTTGCATTTGCCGCCACAGCGTTTACAGGAAGCCAATAACTGCCCTCGACAAGCTCTTCCATCTCTTCCTGCGCCATCCATGCTTCCAGATCCACAGTAGCCGTGACATCCTCCGCCGTAACTTCATTCAAAGCTCCCTGCAGCCCTGTCAGCATGATGCTGCATTCGTTGGCAGGCTCCGTAATGACCGCCTGATAGCCCTCTGGAAGTCCTTCAAAGAGAATACGTCCTACCGGGATTCTTACCGCCCGTTCCCGTTCCTGCTCTATCTTTGCGGTAACGTTGATCCTGCCCACAAAATTATCCTCCGCAAGAACCACGCCGTCCGGCAGATAATCGTTAAGATCAACGAGCACTGTCACGTCTTCCGACGCGTCGGTCACATCCACAGTCCCGGATGGAATTTCAATCGACTCCACATGTTCCAGCGTCTGCGATTTGGCCGCAACCGTAACCGTTCCTTTGCTGTAGACAACCTCTCCCGTATACTGATAACCATCCCCGGGCGTACCCGTAACTTCGCAGATAACCGGCAGCGACTTAAGCTCCAGAATTTCCGCATTGATACGCACCTTGGAAATACTCTTTTCAATATTTTCCGTTGTAATTACATGGCCATCCTCATCATACAGCCGGATATCCGAATCCGTGCTGATATTATTAGTAAAACCGGAAATGTCAACCTCCGCCTGCGCTTTCGCCACCTGTGAGATAACGGATTGCGGGCCTGAAATCTGAATCAGGTTCTGATCCATGGAAACATCGCCCACTACATAGCCGTTGCGCACCTGCCCCGTAGTAGCCGGTCTTATCTGCAAAGATCTGGTCTGCTTCTCCTCAATGCCGAGCCGCACACTGTCAATATTGCCGCGTATGCTGTCCAGCTTATCATTGTATTTGTTCGTAGACAGTTTAATCGGCACCGTATCCACGCTTGTCAGATCATTGATATCCGCCACCGCCATAATATTACTCTTGTCCAGCGCGTCAATAATGGAACGGGGCGCGGACACCGTAACGGTATCAATCGTATCCGTACCGTCCAGCACCTCGTATACCTGTCCTCTGTCCGTGATCAGATTCGCATTTCTGATTGTGACAGGCACATCCGCCACGCGGTAAGATACAATGGGATCATTAATATTGGTAACAACCAGCCACAGTACCGCCGCGCTCAGGAAGGAAGCAATTTTTAAGCCCCAATTTCGGGTAAGCCTATTCTTCATCCTTAAGCCCTGCCTTTCCAATGCTCTTGCCCTTCCAAAGCTTACGTTTTTTCTCCTCCACCGGTTTATCCTGAATCTCCTGAAGCCGTTCCTTCAACCGTCCCGCATCCAGATTCCGCTCCAGCGCACCGCCGTAAGCTACGCTGATCTTACCTGTCTCCTCGGAAACAATCACCGTCAGGGAATCCGTCACTTCCGAAATGCCGACGCCGGCCCTGTGTCTCGTTCCGAGATCCTTACTAAGCGCCATATTGTCCGACAGCGGCAGATAACAGGTTGCGGACACAACCCTGTTCCCCCTGACAATAACCGCGCCGTCATGCAAAGGCGTATTATGCTCAAAAATATTTATCAGAAGCTGGCTGGAAATAATACCGTCCACGTCAATACCGGTTCTCTCATACTCCCGCAGGGACTGGTCGTGTTCGATCACGATAAGAGCCCCCGTTTTCACCTTTCCCATCTCCACGGAAGCTTTTACAATTTCATTTATTGTACGGTCAGAAAAGCGCCCGTCTTCCCGCTTGTTGGAATCGAGAAACGTAGCAAGAAAATTTTTGCGTCCAAGCTCCTCCAGAGCGGCCCGCAGTTCAGGCTGCAAAACCACCACAAAAGCCGTAGCCGCAATACTGATGACATTGGGCACAATCCAGAGAATGGTATTCATCTTACAAAGAGCGGCAATCACGATAAAAACCAGAATAATGATTACGCCCTTTAAAAGCGCCCACGCCCTCGTATTCTTAATCCATACAAGAATGTGGTACGCAACAAAAGTCATAATGACAATCTCTGCCACATCGTTCCAGTGAATGGAAGGCATATGCAGTCTTGCGAGATAGACTCCAATCCAGTTATTCAGTTGTTCCATCTCTCATCACCTGCCTTCCGCGTCGTTTTCGTCTGCCGCACGCTCCATGCGTGTCATTTTTAACGATGTGCCGGTCTTGTGCCTCTGGTCCCCCCGCTTCTTGCAGAATTAATCTGCTTTACCTTTTTATCCGGTCTTGCCACCGTCACCTTCGGTACTGCCTTCACATAATAATAATACTCATCGTCCTCAAATTGTACTTTTTCCGTTCGACTGTAATCTACATAAAATACGAAAAACTGCAATATCAGCGTTATCAGAAAGGCCACAATCGTCCCCAGAATCACACTGATCAGCGACTGGTTAATATCAAAGATCAGATCCCCTACCAAAAGCACCATGATATTGACAACAGACCCCGCCGTCATGGCAATCGTCCATGCATAATCCACACTCATACGCCGCAAAAGGTATACGATCACTACCGTAAGGGCAAAGGCTGCTATGGTAACGACCATCTCCCGGTTCTTAAGCAGACCGTCAATAATAAATCTGAATTTCGCCGCTGTCTCTTCATCCGCCATAGCCGCAATTACTGTCGTATTCTGCGTTACATAATGAATCATATAGTAGACGATCACGCCGCACGCCACGGAAACGGCCGAAGCCGGCGTTCCGATCAGCCCCATGGAAAGGGGAATCACATAGGGAATCCGCATGAGAAAGCAGACCGGCAAAAGCACTACCACCAGCGCATCCTTCGGTGAAAAGCGCAGATACAGCAAAAAGAGCAGCAAAAATCCCACGCCCACCACTGCCGCGCATTCAAGACTGAATGTATAGAGATGCAGCAGTACAAAAAGCGCTCCCATGAAAACAATAAAATTCGTTGGCATGAAGGAACACATGAGCGCCACAATCAGCACCACCGTCAGTCTGTTGATCGTCTCCATATATCCCAGCCTGGAATTAATCAGGGAAAGTGTGACAAGCGCCAGAAGAAATTTTAAAAGCGGTGTGATATACACCTCGTATTTACTGTATATCGTCAAAAGTATCTGTTTTGCAACCAGTAGAGTCGTCATTGTATGTTAATCCTTTTATCCGTTCTTTTCGTTTTTGTACATCGAAGAAAGCTTGTGCAGATTCATATAATATGCACGCAGACTTTTCTTCGCCCTGCTATATCTGACCGCATATACCACATAGGAAATAAGCGCATAGGCGCCCACTGTCCCAAGGTAAAAGAACAGAACGTTCTTGGCAAATTCCAAAAGGTCCATCTTGTAGATGTCCGTCATAAAAATTTCAAAATCATAAAAAATGTACATAGCAAAAACCACTACAAATGCGATGGTTGCACTTATAATGGATTTAAGCACCTGCCAGCCTATATAATCGTTCCGAAAATAACTGCCGATGGCGAGGCATCTTTTCCCCTCGTGCGCTTCATAGGAAGCCATCTTCGTCATCAGAACGACTCTCTCTTCATTTAACATATACCTCTCCAACTTTCAAAGCAGGACTAATTCAGGAAACGCATCTTCGGATTTTCCTTTGTGTCCTTTTTCTTAGCAACCTTCGGAGGCTCCGGCTTTTTAATACTGCTGCCCAGCTCATTTGCCATCGTATTTTTACACTTATGGCAGAAACGTCCCGTCATGATAGGCGCGCCGCAATTCTCGCAGGTAAGCGTAATGCCCGATTCTGCGGAAAGCTCAAGTCTTTCTTCTCTGAGCCACTGATGAATCTGATTCGTAGAGACATCGCAAGCTTCCGCAACCTCAGGAATCGACGCATGCCCGTTATCCTGGATATATTTCTTTACTTCCTGAAACTTCTCCTCCAACTTCTCCCGGCACGCAGGACAAATCGGCGGTCCGGAGACATAGTTAAAGAGACTTCCGCACTTCCTACAATTCCTTACGTTCATACTTCATCCTCCCTCAGATAAATTTTTTATATTCCTCTCCCAACAGCGAGGGTCATAAAATAAATCTGCTCTACACCCGCACTTTTCAGTTCGCGGCTCATGGCATCTATCGTACTGCCCGTAGTGTAGATGTCGTCGATAATTATAATCGTACTTAATTTTACATCATTACGGAGAATTTTGAAAGCCTTTTTCAAATTATTTTGTCTGTCATGGGCAGATAATTCTTTCATCGGCGCCGTTTTCCTGACTCTTCCGATTAAATTACCATAAACAGGTATTCCCGTAAGGACGGAAAGCTCCCTTGCAAGAACCTCGGCCTGATTATATCCTCGTTCCCGTTTTCTGCTTTTGTGAAGAGGCACCGGTACAAAAGCGTCCGCCTTACATTCCCTGATAAAGTCTCCCAGAGCATCCGCCATGCAGGCGGCATACAAAGCCGCATATTCCCTTCTGCCCTGATATTTAAAACGAGCGATGGAGGCGGATACGGTTCGATAGGAAAACAGAGCGCGGCCCCTGTCATACAAGTGGACGCGGGCTGCGCAGTCTGCACAATATTCTTTTCCGCTCTCCCCGATGTGTTTCCCGCATTTCATGCACCGGGGCGGTTTTATATAAGCCAGAGAAGACTCGCATTCCCTGCAGATCAGGGCATTCCACGGCCTGACAGGTTCGTCGCACACCGGACAGCGGCGAGGATAAAAAAGCGACAGAATGGCGCTCAGAATTGAAATCATATAAGATCCTTTCCCGGATCGTCACCCCCGCCCGTCTGCGGCAAGGCTGACAATCTGATCGGCAAAGCCCGTGTAACGCCGGTTTTCCTGATTATTGGCTATCATGTCAAGCAGCGTGGCGCGGCTTCCCAGAATGGTTACGCAGGTCCTGGCCCTGGTGACTCCCGTATAAAGAAGATTGCGGTTAAACAACATGTGTGGCCCCGAGAGAAGGGGCATGATTACGGCAGGGTATTCACTGCCCTGCGATTTATGTATGGTAACGGCATAAGCAAGCTCGATCTCATCAAGTCCCGCATAAGGATAGGTGACGCGCCGGTGTTCGTCAAATTCCACCACTACTTCCTTTGCGTAGTCGTCTATGGCGCGTATAACGCCCAGATCTCCGTTAAAAATTCCCATCCCCTGATCAATGGGAATATTATAGCGGCTCACCACTTCCCATGCAAGCTGATAGTTATTTTTGATCTGCATAACCTTATCCCCTTCCCGAAAAAGGGTGTCTCCCACATGGCACTCCCGTTTTCGCGCATCCGGCGGATTCAGATATTTTTGCAGAATACCGTTCAGAGTTTCCACGCCAAGCTTGCCCTTTCGCATGGGCGTAAGCACCTGAATGTCATATGGCGTAGCCTCCACATAACGCGGAAGCTTCTCCAGAATCAACTGAATCATATGCTTATAGATCACATTTACGTCATTTCTTTCCAGAAAAAAGAAATCCCGGCTCTTATTATCCAGCGCCAGCTCCTCGCCCGCATGAATCCTGTGGGCGTTCAGGACAATGTCGCTCTCCTGCGCCTGCCTGAAAATTTTTTCAAGCGTCACGGTGCAAAATGCCTGACTTTTAATCAGGTCGGCAAGCACCTGTCCCGGTCCTACGGAGGGGAGCTGGTTTACATCTCCCACCATGATAAGACGTGTCCCAACGGAAATGGCCTTCAAAAGCGACTGGAAAAGAAAAATATCCACCATGGACATCTCATCCACAATAATAACGTCCGCCTCCAGCGGATTCTCCTCATTACGTTCAAACCGCGCCGCTTTTCCTTCCAGAAGGGCGGCGCCAGAAAGCTCTAACATCCTGTGAATGGTGCGAGCCTCATACCCGGTGGCTTCCGTCATTCGCTTGGCGGCCCTGCCCGTAGGCGCCGCCAGAAAAATATCCATTCCCTGAGAGAGAAAATAACGGATAATAGCGTTAATGGTCGTTGTCTTTCCCGTCCCCGGCCCGCCGGCGAGTATGAACACACCGTTTCTGACACTCTCCAGGACAGAACGTTTCTGCAATCCGTCCAACGTAATGGAAAGCTCCTTTTCCACCTGATCAATTTTTCTGATAAGAGCCTCCTCCTGTGCCGGAAGAAAGTCCTCGCTTATGTTCAGCTCATGAAGAAGTCTGGCACAGTTTAACTCGGCATAATAAAATGTGGAAGCATAAACCCGGCGCGCCGTTTCTCCCGGAGCAGTCATTTTAATAATCAGTTTTTTGTCCATCGCCAGATTTTGCAGCTGCGGCTCCATCAGGGAAGGTTCAATTTCCAAAAGCGCTCCCGCTTCTGATAAAAGCCTCTCCGCAGGAAGATAACAGTGTCCCTCACCTCCCGCTCGCTGTAATGTATAAAGCAGTCCGCTTCTAATCCGATAATCAGAGTCCGTATGAATGCCGACTCTCGCCGCAATTTCATCCGCAATGCGAAAGCCGATCCCCTGTATGTCCTCCGCCAGTTTATAGGGATTCTCCTTCATAATGCCATAGAGCCCCATGCCATAGGTTTCATAGATGCGTAGCGCCAGCGTATTGGAAATGCCATAGCCCTGCAAAAAAGTCATGGCGTCTCTGGCGTCCCTCTTTTCATATACGGAAGCGGCAATTTCCCTGGCTTTGCGCAGACTGATTCCCTTCACTTCGGCCAGCCGTTCCGGCTCCTCCTCAATAATGCGGTAAGTATCTGCGCCAAACGCCTTCACAATCCGTCTGGCCAGCGCTTCTCCCACACCTTTTACCGCGCCGGAGGAAAGATATCTCTCCACGCTGATCTCATCGCCGGGCGGTAATATTTTATATTGCTCTATTTTGAACTGTTTTCCGTATATCTGGTGCAGGGCATACTCCCCCTGCGCTTCAATGGTCTCGCCCTGATCCATAGTCTTAAAAAAACCCACGCAGGTGAGTTCCCCCTCCTGCGTGAGAAGATTTAATACCGTATATCCATTTTCCTTATTGCGGTAAATAATGTGGTCGATAAATCCCTTGATCGTTTCCATGAAATTCCTGAAAGCTTATATGCCGTAATTGATTTTGGCCTGTTCATACAGCATCTGTGCCAAAGAGTTGGAGCCCTGCGTTGCAGTCTGTTCCGAGAGCTTCTGAATCACGTCGTCCTTAAAATAGTCCACCATATTAGAAGCGTAGCCGTCCTCATCGTCTCCAAAAAGATCGACTGTTTTCTGCATTTCCTTGTATACCTGCTCCCACAAATATGCCTCAAACTGTTTACACGCGTCAAAAAGCGCAGCGTCTTCCTTCTTCTTCGCCGCCTCATCCACATTTTGCAGATTTTTCTGAAGCTGCTCCGTGGCTACGCGGTTTGCGTCTGTCATGTAGTCCGTGTATGCAGATAAATTAGTTAAGTCGTTCATATATTATCTCCTATAAATTAACGCTTAAGGTTATTGGCCACTTCAAGCATGGAATCGGATGTGGTGATGGACTTGGAGTTCATCTCATAGGCACGCTGCGCCACAATCAGATTAACCATCTCGTTTGCCACCTGTACATTGGAGCCTTCCAGATAGCCCTGTACGATACGGCTCTTTATAACATTATCCGCAGTATCCTCATTGATCGCACGGCCGCTGGCGTCCGTCACTGTATAAAGCGTATTGCCCATTCTCCGCAAACCGCCGGGATTGCTGAACTGGAATGTGCCGATCTGCACATCAATGGGCTGGGGATTGTTCCGCTCGTCCGGGTAGCAGATCATACCGTCCTCCGTGATGGAGAGGTTGCTTGCTATATAATCAGCGGACAGAACAATGGCGCGTCCCGTCGAATCCAGTACCGGCAGGCCGTCTGAATTAGTAAGCGCCATACGGTTTCCGGAACTGATGGCCCATGTAAAATCACCGTTTCTCGTATAGAAAATCTGCCCGTCATCTCCACGCAGTGCGAAGAATCCGTCTCCCTCAATGGCAAAGGCCGTATCGGAATCGGAATCCAACAGGCTTCCCTGTCTGAAAATCTGATTGAGGGACGCCGTCCTTACGCCAAGACCAATCTGAGAGGTTGTCGGCTTCGGATCTCCGTTTGCCGTCGTCGTCGTGGAGTGCAGGTTCTGGTACAGAAGGGACTTAAACTGTGCCACCTGTGCCTTATAACCTACGGAATTGACGTTAGCGAGATTGTTCGCTATCGTATCCACATTTGTCTGCTGTGCATTCATGCCGGTCGCTCCCGACCATAAACTCCTGACCATAGAATCCTCCTTATCACAATCCCAAAATATGTATGCTTATTAATTAGCCCATTTTACCATTCGTCACTGCCTGTTCAAGCGTATCGTCGTAGGTGGTGATCACTTTCTGATTGCTCTCATACTGGCGCTGCACGGTGATCATATTAACCATCTCCGTTACTACGGAAATATTTGACATTTCCAGATACCCCGCATGAATCTCCGTATTGATGCCAAATTCCTCGGCCGCCGTTTCCCTGTCAAGCTCTGTAGCGCCTTCAACCGGCTGGAAGAAATTCTCCCCGAACCGCTCCAGATAATTATAATCTTCAAAATCCGTAACGCCGATGGTCGCTACCACATCGCCTTCCTGAAAGACGTCGCCGTGACTGTTAATGCTGACTGTAAGCGCCGGGTCTACCTGAATACGCCGCCCGTCCTCGTCCAGCAGGAAATCGCCGTCCTGGGTGGTCAGATATCCCTGCGCGTTCATGGTAAAATTACCGTCTCTGGTATATTTGACGGAAGTCTCCCCCGCCTTATTCGTATATTCTACCGCGAAAAAGCCCCTGTCGGAAAGAGCCAGATCCAGCACATTTCCCGTCTCCTTGATAGGGCCTTCCGAATAATCCACGTAATTCTCACCGATCTTTACGCCCAGATTCAAGCCGGTTTTACTGATTCTTCTGTCCATATAGGTTTCGTTCAGCGGATTGTTCGCCTCCGCCTCGTCTATCGGCCTGTTAGTCGCCATGGGTCTGGGAAGATTGGCGGGCTCTGACAGATCCTTAATTTTATAGGCAAGCACTCTGTCAAAGGCTTCGCTGGTGGTACCTTCCTTCTTAAAACCGTTGGTCGTGGCATTGGCCAGATTATTCGTCAGAACATCCATCCGATGCTGCTCGTTAATCATACCCGTATAGGCCGTATACAGTCCCTTAAGCATTTTTTAATCCTCTCTGTATCCCGCTAAAAATTCTACATATTTTCCGGTTCCGATAGCTACCGCCGTCATAGGATCTTCCGCGGTCATGGTATTAATACCCGTCTTGGCCGCGATCAGATCTTCCAGTCCGCGAAGAAGGCTTCCGCCTCCCGTCAGGACAATGCCTCTGTCCGCAATATCCGCCGCCAGCTCCGGGGGCGTTTTCTCGAGCACACTGTGTATGGTCTCGACAATCTGCACAGTCGTCTCATGTAGCGCTTCCTCCGTCTCCTCCGAGGAAACCTTTACGGTTCTGGGAAGGCCCGTCACCAGATTACGGCCTCTTACGTCCATATAATCCACTTCAGGACGTTTGAAAGCAGAACCGATCTTTATCTTCAAATCCTCTGCCGTCCGCTCACCGATCAGCAGATTGTGTTTTTTACGCATATAACGCACAATGGCCTCGTCGAAATCGTCTCCCGCTATCTTAATGGAAGCGCTGACCACCGTGCCGCCAAGAGAAATAACGGCAATGTCGGAAGTTCCGCCGCCGATATCCACGATCATATTCCCGCAGGGCTTGGAAATATCAATGCCCGCGCCAATCGCCGCAGCGATGGGCTCCTCAATGATGGAGACCTCTCTTGCGCCAGCCTGATAGGTGGCGTCCTCCACGGCCTTCTTTTCCACTTCCGTAACGCCGCTGGGCACGCACACCGCAATGCGGGGTTTGCGAAAAGTCTTTTTACCCAAAGCCTTCTGGATAAAATACTTCATCATCTTCTCTGTAACCTGATAGTCTGAAATAACGCCCTGTCTTAAGGGTCTTACCGCCACAATATTACCCGGCGTCCTGCCGAGCATGAGGCGCGCGTCCTCTCCGATTGCCTTGATTTTATTCGTATCCCTGTCGAAAGCTACCACCGAAGGCTCTTTCAACACGACGCCCTTGCCTCTGATATATACTAAAATACTGGCAGTGCCAAGATCAATACCGATATCCGTAAACTGCATTTATCTTTAATCCCCTTCCCGAGAGTCAATATCGCATAAATTTTTTAATCATAATATACACACCGCTCGCAAAGTCGCGCCTCGCGCTTATTTTTCTAATGCGGCTACTATATTATACCCTCATTGAAGTGGTTTTTCAAAGGTTTTTATAATTTTTTTCGAAAAAATTAAAAAACGCCAAAAACAGAACGGTTCCATCCGTCCTGAATCCAGCATCCGTGCTTCCTGTTTTTATTATCGGACAATGGAGTAAAAATGTTTACCCATTGCGCCATTTCTTTTCAAAATTTTTGTAGCAGATTTTGGCAGATGTGTTATACTCTTTGCAGACACAGACACTGCGGCCGAAAATTCTTGGCCGTTTCCGCCTGAATTTGGCAGGACGGATCCCCGGCCCGCCGTCCTGAGTATGGAGGTAATCATGAAAACACAAGCGGAATTACAGACAAAACTGAGGGAAATTGACCACAAGGGCTACAAAGCCTACAAGGTTCTGGAAGGAGAATACGATTTTAGAACTTACCGTCTCTGCATTGATCACGTACAGGGCGATCCCTTTGCAACCCCCTCGCGGGTACGGATCGTATACCGCAATCAGGGCAATATTCCCACCACATATTTTGAAAACAGGCACCGTCGAATTGCAACCGAAGATTACCTGCTCCGCTGTCTGCACCGCGCTCTGCGAAGCGGCGACGGCAGATCCGCAAAGGGTTCGGGAAAAAGCGGTCTGGTGACGGCCTGCCGGGTGGGTCAGGAAATTTTGGAAACCACCGCCATGCATATTGGTAAAGACGCCATAGAAGCGCGGATCGAAGTTGGCTTTCCCGCTTTCGGACGCACCATTGCCGCCGGAGAGCTGTCCCAGATTCTTTTCCGACAGCTCCCTGATCTTGCGGAGAAATGTTTTCACATGCAGCCCCGCATGAAGCAGGATCTGGACAAAGTAACCGCTCTGGCAGACGACCAGCAGTTTATCAGAGAAGCGCTCGCAGAACACGATCTTGCCGCCTTTGTGGCGGACGGTTCCATCCTGCCCAGAGAAAGCGGCGTATCCCAGCGTCCCCTGAAAGACGCCGTTGTCTTTAAAAGCCCTGACTCTCTGGCTGTCACCTTACATCTTCCCCACAGGGGCGAAGTGCGGGGCATGGGCATCCGCCGGGGCATCACGGTGATCGCAGGCGGCGGTTTTCACGGAAAATCCACCCTGTTAAAGGCATTGGAACGGGGCGTGTACAACCATATCGCCGATGACGGCAGGGAACTTGTTATCACCGACGAAAGCGCCTTCAAACTGCGAGCCGAGGAAAACCGCTGTATTCATGAGACAGATATTTCCATGTTTATCAATAATCTGCCCAGAAAATCTGACACCACACGCTTCCAGACCGAAAACGCCAGCGGAAGCACTTCGCAGGCCGCAAATACCGTGGAAGCCCTTGCAGCGGGCAGTACCGTCCTTTTGATTGACGAAGACACTTCCGCCACGAATTTTATGGTACGGGATACCCGCATGGCCACGCTGGTTTCTGATGAGAAGGAGCCTATCACACCTTTTATCCGCAAAATCAGAAGTCTCTATCAGGATCTTGGCATTTCTACCATATTAGTTGCAGGCAGTTCCGGCGATTATCTGTCGGTGGCCGACACCGTGTTACAGATGGACTGCTACGAGACAAAAGATGTGACTGCACGGGCGAAAGAGCTTGCCGTAGAATTGATTGAAGAAAAAGTTACAAAAAATGACTGGGTGAAAAAAGCCGTCCGCAAAAAGCAGATTGAAAAGGCGCGAACCCATGGCTGGGACACCATCAGTCTTGATAAAAATGAAATTGACCTGCGTTATCTGGAACAGATTGTCGGCGAGAGCCAGACCGCCGCTCTGGCGTATATCATGCAGTATACGCTGGATCGGCTGGCGGACGGCAAAAAGACCATTCCCCAGCTGGCCAAAGAAGTTTCCGATAAACTGGAAAAAGAAGGCATCCTTGCCCTGACTCCCAGAAACTACGGGACAGGCCCCGCCGCCTTTGTAAGGAGACAGGAGATTCTGGCCTGCCTTGCCAGATATCGGATGTTGTGACGGTCTATAGCGTATCATTCATGGCGGGCGGCATTGACAACAACGCGATTCTTTTAAAATCGGACTGCCAGTCCAAAGGAGCTTTGACCGAAAACTCCTGTCTGCAACAGCTTCGAGGACCATTTAATATTGCCGAACATGCGCTCCGTTTTTCAAAGCGCGGGTATCGGAAGGATGGCTCTATTACAAATCTTCCCTTATGTCTTGCACGAAAAACAGGGGAACTGCTTTGATACGCAGATCCCCTGCCCGCTTACTCCACATGAATTTCTTTATAAATAACAGCCCTGTCCGCAGCGCTGCTGTTCATTCCTTCCTGCTCCATCTGCGCCCAGTCATCAAGATTGTCAAAAATAAAAATATACAATGTCTTTATTTCTTTGCCTTGAACGGCAAACCCGGCTCTCCCTGCCATTTCCGTATCCGGATAGAGCATTTCCCCATCCTGGTTAAAGCAAATTGTCTGGCAGGGTTCATAAGACCACCCGAGAATTTCAAACATTTCCGCATCTGTCATATCAGGATCCTTTGAAAGCAGCTTTTCTCTCCTGTCGTCTGTCAGTTCTCTTTGTTTTCCCGGCGTTGTCACATGGACAATCACCTGATACGGAGATACTACAACATTATCAAGCGTAATATCATTCTGTTTCTCACCTACTTCTATAGTCTTTACGTTTGTCTCGTTAGCCTCGAACGGAAGGACAAGATTCCAATTGCCATCCGTCCAATGGGATGCCGATATCTCTTCACCGTCAAGCATCCTGTCATCATCATATCCAAGACCGCTTATCTTCAGGCTGAGTTTGCCGCTGCCGGCAGCTTTCTTTGTAAGGTTTATTTTAAGCATACCTGCAAAAGTATGGCTGTCGATTACCTCGCCTTCAAACGTATTTTCAAGCCGCTCCGTCAAACTGCCATCAACGCTCCACGTTCCGTCAATATAAAAACCTGCGGCAGTTCGCTTATCCGCGGCATTCACACCTGTATAGTGCCTGGGAATGTGAGTAAAATCCGCCTCCTCTGCTTTGATATTCACTGTGAGAAATATGGAATATCCGTCACAGTAGACTTCCGACGCAGTAATCGCCACGCCTTCGTCAGATGCGGAATAATCCGATGTATCCAGATTCTCTGCCTCATCCTCATTTGTCAAAACGGTTCCTTTATCCGTATAATCACCGGAATATACGATGTCATCCTCTACTTTTTCAAAAATTTTTCCTATCAGGGGAATTTTTGCCGCAAGCACCGGATTAAAATATCCCAGCCCGGAAATTCCGATAACGGCAGCTGCCACTGCCGCTGCAGCGCCTTTTCCTATTTTACTGTATCTCCTCATCTTACCCTTCCTCCTTCCGTGCACCCGGATTTCTTTGTCGCTTATTTCAGGAGCAAGGGCCTGCTTTAAGATTTGATCCAATTTTTCATCCGTCATATCCTATCGCCTCCAATTTTTCCTTTAACTGCTTCTTTGCTTTCCGCATCCGGCTCTTTACGGTTCCTTCCGGCAGTCCGAGAATTTCAGATATTTCATTTATCTGCATATCCGCCGAATAGTATAAATAAACAGGTATTCTGTACTTTTCGGGCAAGGATGCCACCAGTCCCTGAATCATGCCCACCTCGGTCTGCTGTAATACGATATGTTCCGGCGAGGTCTCATTGTCAGGATCAGAAATTTCGTATCCCTCCTCGAACATCTCGTCCATACTGTCTGTCGGAACCAGCCGCATCCTGTTTGCGTATTTTTTCTTCTTATTCTTCCAGAGATAAATTGAAGTGGATAAAGCGTAACTCTTTGTATTCTGCATGGAGTCCAGTCTTTTCTTTTTCTCCAGCAGCTTGAGCATGGTATCCTGATACAGTTCGTCCCCATTTTCTGCATCCTGGGCTGTCATCCGACAAAACCGCAGAATATCCTTTCCAAACTTCAGGACAAACCGCTCAAATTCATCATTATTCATAGCAGCCATCCTCCTTCTTCTTCCAAGTCGACTTGCAAAGATTTGCCCTTGCATGTATATATTGTCATGAGACCCGAAAAAAGTTTTAAACTTCATAAAATAAATAAAATAGACCCTCAGAATACTTTTTACATTGCATAAAGTATTCTGAAAGGTCTAAGTTAAAAGCATTTTCCAACTCATCGGCAAAAGCAAAATATGGTGTCTCCCACAGCCGGCATCACTCACGCTTCGCCGCTTTCTCCAGCATCTTCTTAATATAAAAGCCGGTGTAGGATTTCTCGTTTTTGGCAATCTGTTCCGGCGTTCCCTGCGCAATGACCGTACCGCCGCCCTCGCCACCCTCGGGGCCCATATCAATGATATAATCCGCGGTCTTGATCACATCGAGGTTATGCTCGATCACCACCACCGTATTGCCTCCTTCGGCCAGCTTATGCAAAATATCCACCAGCTTATGGACATCCGCAAAATGCAGACCCGTGGTGGGCTCGTCCAGAATATAGATGGTCTTGCCGGTGCTCCGCTTGGACAACTCGGTTGCCAGCTTGATCCGCTGGGCCTCACCGCCGGAAAGCGTAGTGGAGGGCTGTCCCAGTTTGACATAGGAAAGACCCACGTCATTTAATGTTTCTATTTTCCTGCGAATGGAAGGAAGATTCTCAAAGAAGGGAACCGCCTCCTCCACCGTCATATCGAGCACATCAAAAATACTCTTGCCCTTGTACTTTACTTCCAGAGTTTCCCGATTGTACCGCTTACCGCCGCATACTTCACAGGGCACATAAACGTCGGGCAAAAAGTGCATTTCAATTTTAATAATGCCGTCGCCGCCGCAGGCCTCACAGCGGCCGCCCTTTACGTTAAAGCTGAACCTGCCCTTTTTGTAGCCTCTGGCTTTGGCGTCCTGAGTGGTGGCAAAAAGGTCTCGGATCTGATCAAAAACCCCTGTATAGGTAGCCGGGTTGGAGCGGGGCGTCCTGCCAATGGGGGACTGGTCAATGTTAATCACCTTGTCAAGCTGATCAATCCCAAGAATCTCCTTATGTCTGCCGGGAATGCATCTTGCCCTGTTCAAATCCCTTGCCAGATGCTTGTAAAGGATTTCGTTGACAAGGGAGCTCTTACCCGAGCCGGACACCCCCGTGACACAGGTCATAATGCCCGTTGGAAATTTCACGTCGATCTTTTTCAGGTTGTTTTCTTCCGCGCCCTTTACCGTAAGCCAGTCAGTCGGCTTCCTGCGCGCCTTCGGCACGGGAATCTGTAATTTTCCGCTCAGATACTGTCCTGTAACGGACTCCTCCACCTGCATGATTTCTTCCGCCGTACCCTGCGCAACCACCTCGCCGCCTCGGCTTCCCGCGCCCGGCCCGATATCCACGACATGATCCGCCGCCAGCATGGTGTCCTCGTCGTGCTCCACAACGAGAAGGGTATTACCCATGTCCCGCAGGTTTTTAAGCGCTGAAATCAGTTTGTCATTATCCCTCTGATGCAGGCCGATGCTCGGTTCGTCCAAAATATAGCAGACGCCCACCAAACCCGAGCCGATCTGTGTCGCAAGGCGGATTCTCTGTGCCTCGCCGCCGGAAAGAGAGCTGGTCGCTCTGGCCAGAGACAGATATTCCAGACCCACTTCCACCAAAAAGCCAACTCTGGCACGAATTTCCTTTAATACCCGCTTACCGATCAGCTCCTGCTGCGGCGTAAGTTGCATCCCGCCAATAAAATCATGAAGCTTAGCCACAGACATGGAGGTAATTTCATAAATATTTTTGTCGCATACTGTCACCGCCAGAGATTCCTTTTTCAGACGCATCCCCTTACATTCCTTACAGGGGGTAATGCGCATGAAGCTCTCGTACTCCTGCTTACTCCACTCGGAACCTGTCTCGCGATAGCGGCGTTCCACATTTTTAATCACGCCTTCAAAAACCACAGGATATACGCCGCTCCCGCGTTGTCCCTCATAGTGCACGTCCACCGATGTATCCGTGCCGTAAAGGATCATATCCTGTATCTTCTGCGAAAGCTCCCCAAACGGCGTTTTCAGGCTGAACTTAAACTTTTTGGCAAGGGCCTGCAATATGGCGTTGGTAAAGCTACCCTTGTCGCCGCTGGACTGCCAGCCCAAAACCGCAATCGCCCCGTCCTCCAGACTGACGCTCTTATCCGGTATCAGCAGATCCGCGTCAAACTCCATCTTATATCCCAGACCAAAACAGCCGGGGCAGGCGCCAAAAGGATTGTTGAAGGAAAAGCTTCTGGGTTCGATTTCGCTGATGCTGATTCCGCAGTCAGGACAGGCAAAGCTCTGACTGAACTGAATCGGTTCACCGCCGATCACATCAAGCGTCATCAATCCTTCCGCCAACGCAAAAACATTCTCCGCGGAATCTGTCAGGCGGCGTTCTATACCCTCCTTCACTACAAGACGGTCGACCACGATTTCTATATTATGTTTGATATTTTTATCTAACTTAAGCTCTTCCGCTTCCTCGCTCAGGTCATAGAGACTACCGTCCACCCGCACCCGCACGTAACCGCTGCGGCGCGCACGTTCAAAAACCTTCTCATGCCGTCCCTTCCTGCCCCGCACAACCGGCGCAAGCAGCTGGATTTTTGTACCCTCAGGCAGGGCCATTACCTGATCCACGATCTGATCCACCGTCTGTTTCTTAATCTCCTTACCGCAGTTGGGGCAGTGAGGAATGCCGATACGGGCATACAACAAACGGAAATAATCGTAAATTTCCGTCACCGTACCCACCGTAGAACGGGGATTCCGGTTGGTGGATTTCTGGTCAATGGAAATTGCCGGAGACAATCCTTCAATCCGTTCCACATCCGGTTTTTCCATCTGTCCCAAAAACTGTCTGGCATAGGAAGAGAGAGATTCCATGTAACGTCTCTGCCCTTCCGCATAGATTGTGTCAAAAGCGAGAGAAGACTTACCCGAGCCCGACAGGCCCGTAAGCACCACAAATTCATTGCGGGGGATATCCAGGTCAATTCCTTTTAAGTTATGTTCGTTTGCGCCGCGGATCTTAATATATTCCCGCGGGCGCATCTTTATCGTATCTGCCATGCTATGATTCCTCTCTTTTTATCCTGTTACTTGTCAAAATCTCTGAGTTTTACTTTTAAATCCACCATACGGTCACGCAAATCTGCGGCGGCCTCGAAATTCAGGTCCGCGGCGGCCTTCTTCATCTGCTTCTCCACTTCTTTGATCAGTTTTTCCAGCTCCTCCCTGCTCATGGATTCCGGGTCTTTCTCAAACCGCTGTTCTTCCTTCGCAATGGTCTTGGAAATGCTGATCAGATCGCGTACCGCCTTCTGGATCGTCTGCGGAGTAATGCCGTGCTCCTCATTGTACGCCTGCTGAATCTTACGACGGCGGTTCGTCTCCGTAATCGCCATATTCATGGAATCCGTCATATCGTCCGCATACATGATCACATGTCCTTTGGCGTTTCTGGCCGCCCGCCCGATGGTCTGAATCAGGGAAGTGGCGGACCGCAAAAAGCCCTCCTTATCCGCATCCAATATAGCCACCAGTTCAATCTCCGGGATATCCAGTCCCTCACGCAGAAGGTTAATTCCAACCAGCACATCGAAAACATCCAGTCTCATATCCCGAATAATCTCGGCCCGTTCCAGCGTATCAATATCCGAGTGCAGGTATTTCACCCGAATCCCCACGTCGCTCATGTAGTTTGTAAGATCCTCCGCCATCCGCTTTGTAAGCGTAGTCACCAGCACCTTCCCCTTATCCGCCACTACTTTATTGATCTCCGAAATCAGATCGTCGATCTGCCCCTCTACCGGACGCACGGAAACCTCCGGGTCCAGCAGGCCGGTAGGCCGTATAATCTGCTCTGTCCGAAACAGCTCATGGGACGCTTCATAATCGGATGGTGTCGCAGATACGAAAAGCATCTGGTCGATGTGCCCTTCAAATTCCTCAAAGCAGAGGGGCCGGTTGTCCAGTGCGGAGGGCAGACGGAATCCATAGTCAACCAGCGTGTTCTTTCTGGATCTGTCCCCCGCAAACATGCCGCGTATCTGAGGAATTGTCATATGGGACTCGTCAATGATGATCAGAAAATCATCTTTAAAATAATCTAACAGTGTGAACGGTGGTTCTCCCTCCGCCATCCCGTTTAAATGTCTGGAATAATTTTCTATGCCGGAACAAAAACCTGTCTCACGAAGCATTTCGATGTCAAAGTTGGTTCTCTCCGAGATCCGCTGCGCCTCCAAAAGCTTGTCCTCGCCCTTAAAAAACCTGACCCTCTCGTCCAGCTCCTGCTCAATCACCTTGCAGGCAGTGCGAATCTTCTCCGGCGGAACTACATAATGGGAAGCGGGGAATATCATCACATGTTCCAGAACCGTATGCACCTGTCCCGTCAGGGGATCGGCCTCCGCAATCCGATCTATCTCGTCCCCGAAAAATTCCACGCGGATCAGATAGTCTCCACCCTGCGCCGGACATATTTCCAGCACATCCCCTCTTACCCGGAAACAGCACCTGTCCAGATCCATATCGTTTCTGTTATACTGCATCTCAATAAGGCCGCGTATCACCTCGTCCCGATCCTTTGTCATGCCGGGACGCAGTGACATACTCATGCCCGCATACTCCTCGGGACTTCCCAGACCGTAAATACAGGAAACGCTGGCGATCACCACCACGTCTCGCCGCTCCGTCAAAGAGGCTGTAGCCGACAGCCGCAGTTTATCAATTTCATCGTTAATGGAAGAATCCTTTGCAATATAGGTGTCCGTGGAGGGCACATAGGCTTCCGGCTGATAATAATCATAATAGGACACAAAGTACTCCACTGCGTTTTCAGGGAAAAACTCTTTAAATTCACTGTAAAGCTGACCCGCCAGTGTCTTGTTGTGCGCAATCACCAGTGTCGGCTTATTAAGCGCCTGTATGATATTTGCCATTGTGAACGTCTTACCCGATCCTGTAACGCCAAGCAGGGTCTGAAACTGATTGCCCTCCTGAAAGCCTTTCACAAGGGCTTCTATGGCTGCGGGCTGATCGCCTGTGGGTTTGTATGCGGCTTGTAATTTGAACTCCGGCATCTGAAAATCCTCTCTTTCGCGAGATTGCTTTGACTACTATACGCCACAAAGTTCTTGTAATTTTTTATTTTAAGGTCGACCTATAGGTCAACTTTTGAGATTACACGAATGCAAGTCAGAAATTTGTAGTTGCAACTGTTTGCAAAGTAGTCTGTTACATATCCTGTATTATGAGCTTAACAATAACTTTTACCTATCACAATCATAAACCAATTGATTTCTCTCCAATATTCATCTTCTATATCACACCTATCATTTCTATTTTTTTGTTACAATCCGAAAAATCTTCCCAAACAATATTTATATTAATCTCCCTGCCAATTTAGCAGACTTTAAGCATATAATTCATTAACGCTTTCCCCTTTATATCATATTCTACATTAATCAAACTACACTTTCTATCTATTTCATAATAAGCCCCCAACTCAAATCCACATACATGTTTTGGTAGAGTCTTTCCATCAAATGGTCAAACTTCATCATACGAGTCTTTTGTCAATTAAGGCACAAATACTTTACCACACTCTCCAGAAAAGCTCTTTAAATTCACCGTAAAGCTCTCACGCCAAGCAGGGTCTGGAACTGCCTCCCCTCCCTGTATCCTTTTATTATTGTCTGTATGTAATGTCGGAAATCGAAACTTTAATTTGATCGGTTTGATAACCATTTATATAAAGGCTTCTGTAAATATCCTTTGGTGTAATTCTTGCATTGGGCCCGATTATGATTTCCTTTATCAAATCATCACGTACCTTTTCAAAAGATAAATCAAAATAGGTGATAATCCGTTCCCTAATACATTGTTCCCGCACCCGCGAAAGCGTAAAATCGAGAAACTTTGCTTCACAGTTAACCCGCACTTCCGGCGTCATGGCTATGCATAACCTCCATTCCTTTTCCTCTGAAAATCCGGGCGCTTTGATGCAGCCTAAATTGGCTATTTCATTTTCGTATACTTCTGCAAACGCCGCATACGCATTCTTTATTTTCATAGTGTTAATAATTGTCTGCACTTGTTTCCTAACAAATCTTTCCTGTGTTTTCTGTTCATAGCAGACCGGCTTAAAAGTCAACCCGTATCGCTCTTTGTTCAGCGCCTTCAACACATCTGTTGAAAAGCCGATTGCAACTCCCATTCCATTGTTGGCATACCCCCGCCATTGGCTTAGCAAATCATTTTCTTCCGAGAAACATATCGCATAAAGTACGATATTCTGATGACACTTGTCCCTGCATAATTTTTCTACCTGCAAAAAGTTCTTAAACACTTCCGGCGGCAATGTCTCCTCAACTTCTCTGATTAATTCTTCATGAATCCAGTTCTCTATATAAATACGCTCTCCATAGTCATTAGATTTTCCTATATCCGACAAACGAATGATATTGCTTTGGATAATTTTCAAAAAAGTATCTACACTGCAATAATGATATACACAACTCATTCTATCCCGTCCTTTGTATTCTGCCGGCCTTTGGTCAAAACCTTCTTTATCCATTAGTTCAAAAGTAGTTATGATTATAGCATACCGTCTATGATTTGTACAGTATTTTTAGAACATTTGTTCTTATTTTGTCAAGTAAAGCTTACTTACCAAATATCGGTTCGATATACTCTGAAATAAGCTCCATTCTGTCCTTAGCTCTTGGCCCGAACAGGGAAGTTATGGCAATCACCATATTTCTTTTCGTATTGACATAGATAGTATTACCTCCATCTCCCATGGCCGCAAATCCATCTTTATAAATCCACCATAAATATCCATACCCAAGATTCTGACTTTTCCATCGGCTGTGCTCCTTTGTGCTTTCGTTTATCCATTCTGTTGATATAACTCGTTTACCATCCCACATTCCTTGATTTAAATACAATTCACCTATTTTTGCCATATCCATGGGCGAGAGCGTAAGTCCCCAGCCTGCCGTATTTACGCCAGTAGGATCCGATACCCAGCCGCTAATGTTCGTAGCTTGGTTAAAAGCAAGCTGATCCTCTTTACTTTCAAAAATAATATTCTTTTCAACGACAATTCCCAATGGAGCAAACAAATTTTCCTGCGCAAAATTTATTACAGACTGTCCCGTTGCCTTAACAAGAATACCGGACAAAATATCCGGCCCAATCAGGGGCGTATACCTGAATTTGCCAATCTTTCCCCTTCCGCCTAATAAATCGAGTGAAAATTTTACCCAGTTATCGCTCGTAAAATATTTTATATAGGGACCAAATTTATATTTATATGGTGCGGTCATTGTCAATAAATTTTTCAGTGTAACTTTTTGGATTGTTTTCTCTCCTTTTTTGATTTCATACTCCGGGAAAAAATCCAATACTTTTTGATCCGAATTTTTAATGTAACCCCTGTCCATGGCAATTCCTGTCAGTATGGAAATGATGCTTTTTGTCACTGAATATATATGGATCCGGCTATTGGCATTACATTCATTAAAGTAATTTTCGTATAATTTCCTTCCATCTTTTAATACAACGATACCTGCAATATTTCCATAATCATGCATTACTACTTTTTCCAATGTTTCCACTTTTCCCTGAATCATGTATTTTTTCTCCTTTAAGTGTTTAAGAATATCCTTAGTAATAGAGGATAATTCCATTAAAAATCATTTTCAAGACAAATTTTAATAAAAATCACATAACCTCTTGACCTTATACCAGCTATATCCTTTATAGTATGATTAACAAATAGAGGAGGCACGACGATTGAATATCAATGATCTGGAACGCTTAACAGGAATTACCAAGCAGAACATTCGCTTTTATGAGAAAAAAGGATTGCTCCACCCCAAGCGTAATTCTACGAATAATTACCGCGAATATACGGAGGATGATCTGGCAGCCTTAAATACAATCAAGCTCTTTCGTAAGCTCGATCTGCCGTTAGAAGACATTGGGAAAATTTTTTCAGAAGAGGCTTCGCTGAATACAACACTTGAGAATCATCTTAAGGTTTTGCAAGAAAGAAAGCAGCGGTTGAATGCCTGCATTGAAATCTGTAAAGATTTAGTTGACACAGACTTTGATTCCCTTGATGTAAATCAAAGTCTTAACAAAATGAACGTGATCGAACAGAACGGAGGAAAGTTTATGTCCATTTTTCACGACTACAAAAAATTCGCCGCCACCGAAAACAAGAAACACTTTTCTTTCAAGCCGGATATTATGGTTCGAAATTCTTCAGAATTTGCAGAAGCGTTATATCAGTATTCTGATGAAAATCACCTCAATCTGGTCATTACACAAACAGGCATGTATCCTGTCTTCGAGCTTGACGGAACGGCATATACCGCCCACTGCTCATATGACCGGTTCGGTGCAACAATTCATTGCACCCTCCTCAATCCTGCGGAACTGAAAGATATTTCCCCAAGGAGGAAACGAATTTTCCGTTTTTTACGCAGCCCCTTCCCGCTTATTATCCTGTTGTTTTTAGTTATGGCGATCAGCAGACAGAATATCGGCTGGACATTTCTTGTGGCTGTCACTCTTTTTCCCTATCTGTGGTGGATGTTTTCGGGGTTTAAATAATTTTTACAAGACAGGGAGATTTCTTTATGACCGCTACATAGGCTTTAAATTTTTATTGAGCCTGTCCACCATCCAGGCAATTCTCTTTTCCCGCCCGGCATCTGTCTTTGCGTCAAAATAAGCCTTAGTATAGGTTTTCTTTACCGACAAAGACATCGCCTGAAAGTTGGTGCAGGCAGGCTCATAGCCTTCTAACAGTGCGGACACGCAGGCAATTTGCTCCTCGGTAATGGCGGCGGGTTTGGGCGCGTCCCACTGACCGTTACTTTTGGCTTCTTCTATCTTTTTCCTGCCAAAATCTGTCATAATTCCCCGCTCTTCCAGTTTTTTGACAAGCTCCTTATTCTTCTCTGACCACTTGCTCTTTTCCCGGCGCATGGAAAAATATTTCTTATACGTTTTATCATCAATACTCTGCATCTGTCCGTCAATCCATCCAAAGCAGAGGGCTTCTTCCAACGCCTCCCCCGCTTTAACTGTTTTCGGCCCGCCGGCTTTACCGAACAAAAGCCAGACGCCCTCCTGCGACTGACAATGCTCATTCAGCCATTTCCTGAATTCGTCTCTGTTTGAAAAGTGAAGAATATCGCTCATTTTACCCTCCTCTTACGGCAGTTCCAATACCTGCCCGGGGAAAATCGTATTCCCATCCTCCCCGATTGTACTCCTGTTTTTCTCATAGATTCGCTGCCACAGACTGCCGTCTCCGTACTGCTGCCACGCAATCTTCCAAAGGCTGTCCCCTTCTTTCACATGCCACACCGCCTGCGCTTCCTCCTGTTGCGTCTCATCCGGCCGGGACTTCTCCTGCTTTGCCGCTTCCTTCTCCTGACACATTTCCACATACAGATCCCGGTCTGTGCACATTTCCTGAAAAATCTCCTGCTTTTCCTCATCATATCCCGTTTGAAAATCCAGGTAGAATGCGGGATAATATTCGTCATATTTTTCCAGCCAGCGCCGGTAGCCGTTTACCTCGTTCTGTTCAAACATATAGGTATTATATGTCTGCTCTCTGACCCGATAATCGTCACGCATCCAATAATCTTTCTCAAATTCCTTGTATTCCAGCTGGTCTTCGTCCTTCCATGCCAGAGAATGGTCATCAAAGACAACGCCAAACCGAACTGTCTGACTCAAGTCCCCCGATACCTGCTTTTGCCGTTCATGCATTCGCTCACAGGCGTCCCGGAACAGCGGTTCCAGTTTCTCCCTCCCTGTAACGGACACCATGACCACCGGCTCTCCCAGAATATCATAGAGCGGATACCACCACATCCAGTTTTCAGAAGGTGAAAGGCCAATCAAACAGGCTTTCTCCTCATAATGTTCCTTAGAACATTCATACAGCGTATACTCAAACATTTTTTGGTGGAAATCTGTTCCCAGCTCCACACCATGATCCGTCTTTCTGACCCACACGCTGAAAATAAAGTAACCCTTATAATCTCCCCCGCGGCGCGGGGTTTCTAACGCCATATATGTTAGATCCTCTTCGGGATAGCTGTTCGGATTGGTTTTTGCCGCATCCCGCCATGTGCAGGGAAACATATACAGGTAGGAATCGGTCAGCCTGTCTCCACAGGCATACCACTCGTCGCTGAACAGTTCATATCCTGTACGGGTAGAAACCCTCTCTATTGATTCATTCTTCAAAAGCATGCTCGAAATCCGTTCCCTCGCAAGCTCCCAATAGATATCCGCATCCTCCCGCTCTTCTTCCGTCTCCTGCTCGGTCTCTGGAGACGCTTTTTCCGTCTCACATCTGGCGGCATAGCGTTCCTTTTCCGCATTCCAGCCACATCTGGCAGCCAGCAGCGATAACCCCAAAAGGCATATGATTCCCCCTATTTTTCTCCCCGCTGTACCTTCACCCGATTTCATTGTCTTCTGCCTCTTTATGAATATACCAAAAATCCATCCCGCACTTTATTATTTTACATTATAAAAAGGATCAATTATCCACGTCAAGATCAGCTTTTCCCACATCGTATAATTATGGTTGTATTTTGTTTTTATTTATTTTATGATTTTCATGTAGATTAACAATCCGCAGACTAAAACAGATAGGAGACCTCCATGCTTCCTGCTTTTCCCTTAAAAAAACAAAAAGAAAAATCTGTCTTATCGCTTTCCTTCGACGTAGAAACACAAAAACCTGTTCTCAGATGCAGCATTTGCACCGGAGAACAGGTTGCCGGTTTTAAAAATTTGAAGACAGGTAAGTTTGAAGAAGTCATGCTCGTTAAAAATGATAAAGACCTGACGGAATTTATGAACCGGTGCGGCATCAGCGAAATCAGCCGGGAGTACTAAAAATTAGTTTTCCAGCTTTTTCTTATCCGCCACGCTGATTTCCTGCCCGATCTGCACTTCAATCACCTGTAATGCCGTATCAGCAATAATTGTGTGAGGCGTTCCGGCTTTCATGGTAACCACATCTCCGGCGGATACCTTCTGCTCCACACCGTCAATGATGGTACGGCCCTCTCCCGCAATAACATTCCATATTTCATCACGCCTCTCATGGCTGTGATAATTCATCTTATGTCCCGCATTCAGGGTAACTTTGATGGTCATGCTGCCCTCTTCAATATCTATAACGCGAAAGCTCCCCCATGATTTTTCCGCAAACATAATCTGCTGGTCAATGGTATCTACAAAAGGCTTAATATAGCTTGACTGCGCTTTATCCGAAACAAGAATGCCTTCCGGACTGGCCGAAACCACCACATCCTTTAACCCCATACAAAGCACCGGCACATCCAGTTCATTAACCACATGCACGTTATCGCACATATCGTTCAGAATTGCCTTCCCGATGCTTGGACTTTCCATGGCCTCCGTCAGTGTATTCCAGGTTCCCATATCCTTCCACATACCGCTAAAGCGCATCACTTCAATCTGCGGTTCATGCTCCACCACAGCATAGTCGAAGCTGATCTTTTGCAGGGTATCATATTTATCATAAAGGTCACGGTAATCTTTAAACGAAATCAGCTCATGAGCGCGCCTGAGCACATAGCCAAGACGAAAGGCAAATACGCCGCCGTTCCAGAGAGCTCCCCTGCCAATATAATCCTTTGCGGTTTCCTCATCCGGCTTTTCCTTAAACATCGACACACGGCTGACCGTATTTTTGCTTTCGGGAATAATATAACCGTACTTGGCGCTCGGATAAGTAGGTTCAATTCCCATGAGCACAAGATTGGCCTCGCTCTGTGCCGCCTGCCTGCCCAGCTCCTTCAATGCCTCAAAGTAATCCTGCTCCACATAAGGATCAACCGGACAGACTACCACGGACTCAGTTTCCAAAACGCCTCTCTCATCATGAAGATAAGCCGCCGCCAGCGCAATGGCAGGAAAGGTGTCACGCCTGCAGGGTTCTACACTGATACCCACATCCGTTCCCAACTGGTTATGAATCGCCGACACCTGCGCCTTTGAAGTTGCGATGGTTACATTGGCTGTTGCATCCACAGCGCAAATCTGGCGGTATACCCGCTGTACCATCGACTCATAATCACCTGTATCGGTCCGAAATATTTTAATAAACTGCTTGGACCGGGTATCATTGGAGAGGGGCCACAGGCGTTTGCCCGAACCGCCCGACAAAAGGACAATATTCATAGAAACCTCCCGCTTATTCCGTTATCTTCCGGCTTTCTTAACCTCCTCCACAGCTTTCTCAAGCTGATTATCCACGCCGTCCTCATAGTATGCTTCACTGTCAAATTCACAGATCACATCAGGTTCAATACCAACCCCATGGATATTGTTGCCGTTAGGAGTATAGTAGGCGCTGATGGTAAGCTTCAAAGCAGTACCGTCAGTCAGCGGCAATACACGCTGCACAATACCCTTTCCAAAGGTAGTCGTTCCAACCAGAACACCCTTCCTGTAATCCTTGATGGCGCCTGCAAGAATCTCTGACGCGCTGGCGGAATTACCATTCACAAGAACCACCAGCGGAAGATCCAGCTCACTCCTGCCGTCGCAGGTATACTCGTCGCGCTGACCATACTTATCTTCCGTATAAACGATCAGCCCCTTCGGCAGAATGGCTCTCGCTATGTCCACTACCACATTTAAACTGCCGCCGGGATTGCCGCGCAGATCGAGAATAAGCCCCTTTGCTCCGGAGCCTTTCACCACAGCCAAAGCTTCGGTAAACTGATCTGTAGTTACCTCGTCAAACTCGGATATCTGAATATATCCGATATCATCCTCCAGCATTTCATAATTAACCGTCGGCGACTCAATCTTTCGACGCTCCACATCTATTTCCAGATAGTCGGTTTCGCCTTCCCTGTATATGGTAAGATGAACCGTCGTTCCCTCTTCTCCCTTCACCATGGACACGATCTCGGACAGCTCCATTCCCATGGTGGAAACGCCGTCCACCTGATAGAGCAGGTCGTCGGCGCGCAGTCCCGCCTCCTGCGCGGGCGTATTTTCAATCACACCTGATATCTTCCCCAGTCCCGTATTGGGATCAATCATCAGATATGCGCCGATCCCGTAGTAAACCCCTTCCGTCTCCTGCATGAGCTCCTGCCACTCCTCCTCGGTATAGTAGACAGAATAAGGATCTCCCAGCGAATTAACCATGCCCGCGTACATGCCCTCGGTCATGGCATCAACATCAATATCCGCATCCTGATAATAATATTCCTCGATCACATCTTCAATGGCGGATAATTTCTTCTCGGTATCCTCGCTCACCACGCTTTCGGCCGTATCATCCGCAGCATTTCTGCCGCCCGCACTTTCATAAAACTTTATGCCCACATAAACGAATCCCGAGACTAACGCAGTCAATGCAATCCCTGCCACAAATCCCAGAACAAACCGGCCGTTTCCCTTATCATTTCCTGATCCGTAGCCGAAACCCTGCATTGGCGGCTGCGGCTGTCCATTATTATAATTCCCCTGATAGCCGCCGCCATATGCACCGTTGTAGGGGTTGGGCTGACGGTTATTATTTGGATAGCCGTAGTCATTGTAATAACGGTTGTTATTTTCGTTCGAATTCAAAATGGGTCATCTCCTCTTACACTTTATACTCTCGTCCATGCCATTCGCAAATCGCCTCTTCGAGGCTTCTGAGCTGTTAATTTAAGTAGTTCCACGGGCTCACGTAATTTCCGTTCAGGCGCACACTGAAATGCAGGTGCGGACCGGTGGAACGGCCCGTAGAACCAACAGCCGCAATATTCTGTCCTTTGGAGACGCTCTGTCCTTTGGAGACATAGAGCGCCGAACAGTGCATATATATGGTGTACAGTCCGCTTCCGTGGTCAATCATGATATAGTTGCCCATACTGCCGCTGTAAGCCGCCGCCACCACATCGCCGTCATAAGCCGCCAGAATGGGCGTGCCGGAAGACGCAGCCATATCCAGACCGTTATGGAACTTTTCTATGCCGAGAATGGGATGCATACGGTTTCCGTATTCGTCGGAAATACGCTTGTAACCGGGACAGGGCCAGGCAAACATTCCGCCATTATAGACTCTGGCATTTTCGGCCTCCAGTCTCGCCCGCTCTTCCGCCACCGCCTTTTCCAGGGCCGCAATCTCCGCATTCTCTTGAGCAATCATGGCCTCATATTCCTTGATGGCCGCCTCTTTGTTTTGGATGTCCCCGCTGACGGAAACAATCTGGGCCTCCTTCTCGCCAATCAGGCTGCTGATATTGGCTTCCTCCTGCTTTACCGCCGCTTTCGCCTCGTCCAAAAGCCCTTTTTCAGCTTCCAGCTCTTCTTTGCACAGCTCCACGTACTTTCTGGTCTCCACATACTCATCCAGCTTCTCCCTGTCATAGCGAGAAAGGGCTTCGATGTAATCGGCCCGGTTTACGATCCCCGCAATACTGTTGGAGCCGAAAAGAGTTTCCATATAAAAGGAATCGCTTCGCTCATACATGAACTGGATGCGCTTTTTCATGGCGGCATACTGTTCCTCCTGCTGCACCACAGCCTCCTCCAGCTCCTGCGTGGTTACCTCAATCTCTTCCTCTTTCTCGGTAATCAATGTATTATATTTCTCAATCTTCTCCTGTATGTCAGCAAGCTGACCGTCCAACTGCTGAACATAAGCCGTCAGGTCGCTTTTGGACTGTTCCAGCTCCTTTTTAAGCTTCTCCACATCCGTCAGGTTACTTTTCAATCCGGAAACCTGTTCTTTGGCCTTTTCAATCTCCCGCTCCTTCTCTCGGATGCTCTCGTTAGTCACCGCCTGAGCGGGAATCCCGGGAACTGCGCAGGAAATCACAAACGCAAGACACAAACATAAGATTGAGATTCTTTTCAGTTTAATCTTCACATTTGCTCTCAAGTTTCATCCTCTAATATAATCAAACTCTCAGATGTCTTCTCACCGTCACAATACTGCCCAGAAAACCGATGCCGACGCCCAGCCCCAAAGATATCGGCACCAGCACGTTAAATACCTCCTCTACCGCCACAAAGCTGAGAAGCGAGGACAGCTGTGGAAACCGATCCGTCACATATTCAAGAACCACATTATATATCGTGTAAATAAAGCCAAGGGGCAAAGCCGCGCCGATCAGTCCGATCATGATACCTTCCACCACAAAGGGAGACCGGACGAAAAAGTCGGTGGCTCCGATATATTTCATAATATTGATCTCCTCCTTGCGGACGGAGATACCAATCGCTACGGTATTGCTGATCAGGAATATGGACACCGCCAGCAAAATGGCAATGATACCCACAGACACATAGGCAATCAGCGCGTTGATTCCCGTCAGGGTAGTCGCCACAAGCTCAGAGCGGTTGACCATGCGCACGCCGTCTATGGATTCCAGATAAGTTACCAGCGCCGACTGCATGGATACATCGTTCAGATATACCTGATAGTTTGCGGAATTTTCCAGCGGATTCTCGGTAAAGCCGTCGCCGTACTCTCCCAGATACTCGTCGCGAAATCCCTCCCATGCCGCTTCGGCGGAGATAAAGTCCATTTTTGCCACCTCGGGCCGCTTCGCAATCATATCGCCGATCTGCTGAATCCGCACATCCTCAATACCTTCGTCAAAGAACACCCATACGGAGACGCCCTCCTCCGCATTCTTCACGATATGCTGAAAATTCGCCACAATGGCATAAAAGATACCAAAAAGAAAAAGGCAGGCCGCAATGGTTGCAATAGACGCCAGCGAGAAGAGCTTGTTTCGGAAAATATTGCGAAAGCCCTGCTTGAGCGTATAAAAAAACGTATTAATCCTCATCAATATACCCTCCCTTTTCCTCGTCGCTGATAATAACGCCACGGCGCAGGGTGACAACACGTTTCTGCATGGCATTCACAATTTCACGGTTGTGGGTAACAACAATAACAGTTGTTCCGTTTTCATTGATCTGCTCCAGAAGCTTCATGATTTCCCATGAATTTTTCGGATCCAGATTACCAGTAGGCTCGTCCGCCAAAAGGATGGTCGGCTGGTTCACCAGCGCACGTGCAAGAGCCACTCTCTGCTGCTCGCCGCCGGAAAGCTGTCTGGGTTTCGCCTTATACTTACCCGCCAGACCCACAATCGCCAAAATGCTGGGGACGTTCTTCTTGATTTCCTTATTTGATTTCTGGATAATGCGCTGGGCAAACGCCACGTTCTCATAAACATTCCTGTCCTTTAGCAGGCGGAAGTCCTGAAACACAATACCTAGATTTCTTCTGAATTTCGGGATTTTTCTGTGTTTTATTTTGGACAGGTCATATCCCATCACATTGATGTAGCCGCTGCTGACAGTAAGCTCTCTCAAAAGCAGCTTAATAAGGGTAGACTTACCCGAACCGCTGTCGCCCACGATAAAAACAAATTCTCCTCTGCTGATACGAAGATTTACGTCCTTAAGCGCCGGCGCGCCGGTTGAATAAGCCTTACTCACATTTGTCAGGGTTATAATCTCACTCTCTGTCACAGGACTTTTTCTTTTTTTCTTAACTGCCACGTTTTTCTCTCCTACTTTTATTCTTCTGTTACCTTGTTAAAATTCAAAGGATTCCATATACTTCATATATTTCACAACCATAAGCGCGATTTTAAATGTTATGGCGTCTTCAAACACACGCAGATCAAGTCCCGTGCTCTTCTGGAGCTTGTCAAGCCGGTATACCAGCGTATTTCTGTGGATAAACAGCTGTCTCGACGTCTCCGATACGTTCAGGGAATTTTCGAAAAATTTGTTGATGGTGACAAGCGTTTCCTCGTCAAACTCATCCGGGCTCTTCCCGTCAAAAATCTCCTTAATGAACATTTTGCAAAGCGGAATCGGGAGCTGATAAATCAGACGGCCGATGCCCAGCTCGCTGTAGGCGATGACGTCGCGCTCATTGAAGAAAATCTTGCCCACGTCCAGCGCCATCTTGGCCTCCTTGTAAGAGCCGCTTACGCCCTTAATCTCGCTTACCACAGTACCGTAAGCAATTCGGACGTTCCTGAAGCTCTCCTTCCGCAGATAAACCGCCACCGCGGCCGCCGTCTTTTCGATCTCCCGCGGACTGTCGTCCTCGGAAAGATCCTTCACCACAATGACATTATTCTCATCAACGGCGGTAATAAAATCTTTGTTATTGACGCCAAAGTATGCGCGCACACTCTCCAGCGCATTGCAGTCCTTGACATTATCCGTTTCCAAAATAAGCACCACGCGCCTGACATCCGTCTGAATATGTAGCTTTTTGGCCCGGCTGTATATGTCCACCAATAATAAATTGTCAAGAAGCAGATTTTTGATGAAATTATCCTTATCAAACCGCTCCTTATAGGCTACAAGCAGGTTCTGAATCTGGAACGCCACCATCTTTCCGACCATGTAGACGTCCTCTCCCACGCCGCCTGCCACCAGAATATACTCCAGCTGCTGCTCATCATATATCTTAAAATACTGATAGCCCTGAATCTCCTGTGAATCCGCCGGAGATTCCGCAAATTCAGCGGCAGCGCTGCTGCATCTCTCCATACCCTCTGTCGTCATGGCCGCAACCTTTCCGTCCACATCCATAACGCAAAGCTCCACTCTCGCGATAGCCTTAAGCCCTTCTATCGTATTTTGCAAAATCTGATTTGAAATCATTCCCCCACCCCTCTTATATTCCTGTTTCGTAACAATTCACTATAGCCTCTTACCCCTTATACCCCGAAAAGACAAAATCTAGGTTCTATTTTAATCTATATCTACAAAAAAATCTACCTGTAATCGTGAATTATTTGTGTATTTTTTAAGATTTTTGGCAATTTATGGTAATTTTCGGCATTAGACAATTTGTACAAGCGCCTCCACAACAGCTTCCACGCGGAAATTGTGTCAGCCGCTATCTTGTGAAAATTGTATCTTGTTGACTTCGTCCTGTTATGGTACACTATAGTCAGAATTAAGGAAATACAGCAAAGGAGTGTGATCCCAATGGATATTGCAGCATTATCAGTAGCTATGTCCACCGCAAAAGTAAATGACTCCTACAGCGTGGCAATGCTTGCCAAAACATTAGATCAGGCGGAAACCACCGGAAGTCAGGTTGTCGGCATGATGGATGCCGCCGCGATGGAGCTGTCGGTCAATCCTCATATTGGAGGAAATTTTGACATGTCGGTTTAAGACACAGAGAATAACGACTATCCTCATGGATAGCCGTTATTTTTTTGCGCGAATAAGCAGAGTCAGAACACGACAGAGACAGGCGATGTGCTTGCACATCAAACTGGCTGTGGCGGGTTATGACGAGCAACGCGAATGAGAAATGCGAAGCATTTCGAATCTGCTTATGCACGTCGTGAGACGCTGCCTATGCACGTCGTGAGACGCTGCTTATGCACGTCGTGAGACGCTGCTTATGCACGTTGTGAAGACATCGCCGCCCTTCTCTTACAGAAAAAACTCCAGACTCATAATCCCCAGACAGAGCACAATGCCCACGATAAGCGGTATGCTGAGCAGATACCTGCGTGGCTCCTTCTCCTCCGCCTGCAGTATCGGCTGTGGCACGAGCGGCATCCCCTGCGGCATCGGCGGCATCCCCTGCGGCAT
>ERZ779632.131-NODE-131-length-49115-cov-13.300367_pt1 | contig 49115 bp, 45 predicted proteins | sample MGYA00514194_ERZ779632 | MGnify/ENA primary metagenome ERZ779632 (study PRJEB29562, sample SAMEA4376704) | mouse gut metagenome | isolation source: Cecum | study: EMG produced TPA metagenomics assembly of the A DSS colitis mouse model was used to assess the... | reverse complement strand
GAGAAAGTCCTATTACCTTTTCTCCGCCGCCTTCTTTCTATGCAGGGCCTCTTCTGCACAGGCCCTTGCTCATCTCAGTTCTTCTGAAATGTACTGCAAAACCTCTTTAGCCCTCAACCAGCTCCAGATTGAACATGGCGGCATAGCCATAGCCGTCATAGCAGATCATGGGAGGGATATTGGTTTCATCGTCAGCCTGGGGGAAGTTTGTCCAGACAGTCTCGTTAGTCTCATGGAAGTTGATGGGACGATACATAACGGACACAGCGGGAACCTCGTCCAGATAGAAGATATTCAGCTTCTCCCACATATCCTTCAGCTTGGCCTCGTCAGACTCCCTGGAAATCTGCTTGAGCAGCTCATCCACCTCGGGGTTGTAGTAACGGCTGTAGTTGAAGGTCATGGTGTCGGGGAAGTTGCCGCCGAAGCCATACATGGTCTGATAAGCGCGAAGCCAGGGAGAGGAAATGCCGCCGCCAGCATAGCCGTTTACCACGATGTCAAAGTTGCCGGTCTGCTGGTCTTCTGTGTAGGTGGCAGACTCGGGGAAGTAAGTCTCAATGCTGATGCCGATGTTCTGGCCGGCAGCAGAAGCGATATTGATGGCAGCCTGATAGTCAGACCAGCCGTCCGGGCACTCTGCCTTGAACACCAGGTTCTGACCCTCATACTCGCGGATGCCGTCGCCGTCGGTATCAACAATGCCGGCCTCATCCAGCAGCTTGTTGGCACCTTCCACGTCATTGCCAGCATGCTGATAGGGCTTCAGGGCCTCGGGATCCTTAATCAGAGCCTGCTCGCCTTCGGTGGGGTTGAACAGGGTGCGGGGCACCTCTGTGAAGGTGTAGGACTGGCCAGTCATAGCGGAAGAGATAACCTGGTCGTAGTCGATAGCCATGGCAATGGCCTGACGGACAACCTTCTGATCCAGGCCGGGCTTCTGGGTGTTGAAGATGATGCTGGGCATGGTGCCAGCCATCTGGTAGGGAGGCTCATCATAGTAGGTGGAGATGGGCAGATCCCTCTCCAGCCACATATCCTGGAGGTTTGCCACATACTGCTGGTTGATGTCGATTTCGCCGTTCTCAAAGGCACGGGCGGAACCGGAGTTGTCCTTGTACATGTTGTGGGCAATGTACTTCGGAACAGGCAGCTTGCCCCACATGGAAGCATCCTGGCCCCAGTACTCGTCATTGCGGGTGAACACAACGCGCTGCTCGGAGTCATAGGTGGTGGGACGGTATGCGCCTGTAACAGGAGCATCCCACATGCCGGCATTCTTCATCTCGCCGGAGTCGCCGCTCAGCTCGCCGTCCAGCTTCTCCAGGTATGCCTTCTGCATCATGTATACCTTGGGGAGGTATTCTTCCATCTTCAGGGGGTTGTAGTTCTCATCATCGACAGGCTTGCCCTTCATGACAACAGTATGCTCGTCAACAGCCTCGAAGCCTTCGATATACTGGCTGAAGTCAACGCCGGTAGCGGACTCATACTTTACATGGGCGTCCCAGGTTGCCACAACGTCGTCGGCGGTGAAAGGAGTGCCGTCATCCCACTTGGCAGCTTCCTTCAGCTTGAAAGTGATCTCGGTGCGGTCTTCGTTCCACTCATAGTCGCCGTCAGCCAGCAGGGGGTATGCCTTGCCGTCGATGGTGTTGAACATATACAGGGTTTCCCAGACGATAACGGTGGCCTGGTCGTCCTGCTCCATGCACATCAGGCCGGAGTTGCTGGACAGGGGGTTCATGTTGATGGGCTTATCCCACTGCTCGCCGCCGTAATACAGAGTTTCGTTACGGGGTGTGGTGGCGGTGGCCATGGGATCATCCTCTTCTTCCCCGGCCTCAGAGCTTGCAGGCTCACTCTCGTCAGCGGGCTCAGAAGCTTCGCTGCTCTCAGCAGGCGTGGATACGGCACTGCTGGTCTTGCTGTCAGCAGCAGGCGTGCTGGAAGAGCTTTCCCCGCCGCCGCAGGCAGCCATGGAGACTGTCAGGGCCAGGGCCAGCAGCAAAGCTGCGACTTTGCGCCAATTTTTCATAGCGTAGATCCTCCTTAGATTTTCGCGGTCAAACCGCAAATTTAGAGTGTGGGAGACAGCCGCCCAGCCTGTTGTGTTGTATTTGCACAAGGGGCAGACAGGCATCTCCTGCGTTCGTTATGAATTATAACCCTAAAATCAAAAAATTGCAATAGGAACTTTGTGAAAACAGGCATATATAGTGGTTACAATTTGGTAACAGCAACACCTTTCAACAACTTGCATAAAATCTCTTAAAAAACATTGGCTTTATTGTAAGAATACTCACCAGGAAGCAATTGTGCAAAATGCACAAAGCTTTTTCACCCCTATTTGTGGTATTTCGTCCCCGCCTGTATTTGAAAGCCCCGGTACAACTGCTCGCAGAGCATCACTCTGGCAAGCTGGTGGGGGAATGTCATAGGGGACATAGAAAAACCTTTGCCAGACTGCTTCACCTGCTGGCTCAGCCCAAAGGAGCTTCCTATAAAAAAGGTAACGGCGCCTGGGGACTGCATGGCCTGCCCCAGCAGCGCCGCCATGCCCGGAGAATCCAAAAGCCTGCCCTCTATGCACAGGGGGCACAGAAGCCCCGCGGACTTTTGCAGAAGCTGCTCTCCCTCCCGCTCCAGCGCCCGGCGGATGTCTCCCTCTGTGGGACTATCCGGCAAGCGGCTCTCCCCTATTTCCAGGATTTCAAAGCGGCAAAAAGGCCGCAGGCGTTTTTCATATTCCGCCACGGCCTGCCGCCAGTATTCCTCTTTCAGCCTGCCCACGCAGACCAGCCTGACTAAAAGCACAAGCTTTCCCCCCTTACAGGATAATAGATTTCCCCGCCCGGTTTTCCACTGGCGCGGCTTCCAGCAGGAAGTCCACCTCCGGCACAAAGCCCGCCTGCACCAGGGAGGCAAGGGCTGTCTGGAGGGCCAGCTCCGGCGTATTGTTCTGGCGGCTTAAATGGCCCAATACAAAACGCCGGGTGCCTGCCCGCAAAAGCTCCGGCAGAAAAGCAGCACAGGCAGCGTTGGACAGATGGCCCCTGTCTGACAGCACCCGCTGCTTCAGAGGGTAAGGATACGGGCCGAACCGCAGCATGTCAATGTCGTGGTTGGATTCCAGCACCACCAGATCCGCCTCCAGCAGGCCGGCCTTCACCTCGTCGGAAAGAAAGCCCAGGTCCGTAGCCAAAGCAACCACCCTGCCGTCCGCCGTATGAATCCGATAGCCTACAGGCTGAGCGCAATCGTGGGAAACAGGGAAATGGGTAATTGCCATATCGCCTATTGTAAGCTCTGCACACAAAGGCCGCGCCTCAAATTCCGCCGCAGCCGTACCCAGGGCTGAAAGGGTTCCTGGGGTGCAGAACACCGGCACGCCATATTTTTTGGCAAACACCCGCAAGCCAGACACGTGGTCGCTGTGCTCGTGGGTTACCAGAATGGCGTGTACCGCCAGCGGGTCGATGCCGCAAAGCTTCAGCATCCCCTCCATCTGCCGGGCGCTGCGGCCTGCGTCAATAAGCACCCCTGCCGACTTGCTTCCTATGTAATAGCTGTTCCCGGTGCTCCCAGAAAACAGCGGACAAACCCTTGCCATACGCCAGCCTCCATAAAAAAGGGGAAACCCTACGGGCTTCCCCCACACATCCAAGTTATTCTCGTTTTGGGAATTTATCCCAGCTTTGCCATGTCCCGGTCAGGCTCCCGCTTAAAATAGATATCTGCGCCAAGGCCTGCCAGCTTGTCCACAATGCTTTCATAGCCCCGCTCAATATACTGAATATTCTCCACCTGGGTGGTGCCTTCGGCAATCAGCCCCGCGATAACCATGGCTGCCCCGGCACGCAAGTCTAAAGCCTTTACAGGAGCGCCCTTCAGCTTGCCCACGCCCTCTACAATTGCCATTTTGCCGTCAACTGTAATCTGGGCGCCCATGCGGCGCAGCTCGTCCACATATTTGAAGCGGTTGTCCCAAATGCTCTCCATCACCATGCTTGTCCCGTTGACAATAGACAGCAGCGTGGTAATCTGGGGCTGCATATCTGTGGGAAAGCCGGGGTGAGGCATGGTCTTGACCGTACAGCGGCGCAAGGGGCCTTTATGGTATACCCGCACGCTGTCATCCCCTTCTTCAATAGCCGCGCCAATTTCCGCCAGCTTGGCAGAGATAGACTCCAAATGCTTGGGGGTGACATTGCGCACAGTTACGTCCCCGCCAGTGGCCGCCGCCGCAACCATATACGTGCCAGCTTCTATCTGATCCGGAATGATGGAGTAATCCGCACCCCGCAGCTTCTGCACGCCGTGTATTTTAATGGTATCCGTACCAGCCCCCAGGATATCTGCCCCCATCATGTTCAAAAAGTTTGCCAAGTCCACCACATGAGGCTCCCGGGCAGCGTTCTCAATAATGGTAAGGCCCCGGGCCTTTACTGTGGCCAGCATAATGTTAATGGTGGCCCCCACGCTCACCACGTCCATATAGATGTTGGCCCCCCGCAGATCCCCTTCCGCTTTCACGGAAATCATGCCGCCGCTGTCCAGGCTGTGGGTACAGCCCAGGGCTTCAAAGCCCTTGAGGTGCTGGTCAATGGGCCGCACGCCAAAGTTGCATCCTCCGGGCAGGGGCACCACAGCCTTCTGGCACCGGCCCAAAAGCGCGCCTATAAGGTAATAGGACGCCCGTATACTCCGGGCCTCGTCAGCGCACACGCCGCTGGTGGCAATAGGCCGGGGATCGATAAGCACTGTATGGCGGTCAAGATACTCCACCTCCGCGCCCATCTTTTCCAGAATATAGGTGAGGGTTTTTACGTCCGAGATGTCCGGCAGGTTCTCAATCCTGCAAGGGGAATCTGCCAGCAGGACTGCGGGCAGGATGGCTACCGCCGCGTTTTTTGCGCCGCTGATATCCACAGCGCCTTCCAGGCGTTTGCCGCCATGAATCACATATTTATCCAAAATTTACACTTCCTAACGGCCGGAAAACCCGGTCTGAAAGATTTCGATTTACATAATTAGTATGGGGGTTGGACTCTATAATAATACATCGCGGCGAAAAAGTCAAGTTTAACCAGCGGTTTAAAGCATTTTGAACAAAAATGCCTCTTCCCATTCATGTGTTTTCCCCACAAAGTGCGTTTTTTACTCAAAAACCGTAACAAGCTCCAGGTGCTCCGGCAGGGCTGGGAAGCACTCTTTCAGGCATACGGGATAAAGCCTTGTGCTGCGCACCTCTTCGGGGGTAAGCCAGCGGAAGATATGGGAGGCGCCGTCGCTGTCAGCCTGCTCCCAGGTATCGGTAGCGGGAAGGTTTTCATAGGGCAAATCTACCAAATAGCACAGGCAAAGTTCATGAAACTTTTCATTTTTCCCTTCCAGCATAAAGAAGCTTTCCACCAGCCACAGAGGCCGCTTTATCTCTGCGGGGAGATACAATTCTTCTGCAAATTCCCGCTTGAGGGCGGCTTCGGCGCTTTCATGCAGCTTTACCCGCCCGCCGGGAAGATACCAGTGGGGGATATTTTTTTCTGTCATAACCAGCAGGCGGTTCTGGTGGGAAACAACCCCTGCTACCCGGTAGTTGAAATTGCCCTCCGGGGTTTTAAAAACACAGTCCATAAGTACGCTCCTTTCCACAGCAAACGAGAAAGTTTTTGGAGATTCTTGAGCCGCTGGAGGCAACTCTCACTTCTTTCCAAAGGCCACAGGCTTTTCCTCTCCCCGGCGCAGGCGCCCTATGTTGGAGCGGTGCTTGATGAGCACCAGCAGGCCTAAGAAAAGCGAGACGCCTGTGATAAACAGCAGATAACCCAGGGAACACCCATCAGATCTGTAATCAAAGAAATAGATAATAAGGAAGGTGTAGACAGGGTAGGCGGCGGCGCAAAGGATGGAAGCCAGGGAAATGATGCGCTTCCAGATAAATGTGATGAGGAAGGTGGCGATGACCAGCAGGAAAACGCGCCAGTCCACAATGAGGATCATGGCGGCAGCCGTAGCCACGCCTTTGCCGCCCCGGAAGCCGTAGTACAGGGGGAAAATGTGGCCTATCACGCAGAACACCCCGGCAATGTATTTGCCTGCCTGGATAACCTCCGGGCCGTCGCCGCCCTCCAGGGCATAGTGCAGAATCAGGTACATAACCAGCCAGCCAGCCAGCACCGCGCACACGTTTTTCAGGAAATCGCCCAGGAAGGTGAGCAGGGCAGGCAGCTTGCCCACCGAGCGCAGCACATTGGTCATGCCCGCATTGCCGCTGCCATAGTTCCGGATATCCGCCTTCTGCTTGAAAAGCCGGGTGACAATGATGGCAGTGTTCACACTGCCCAGCAGATACCCTATCACCGCGCAGGCCAGCATGCCCAGCAGGATGACGCCTCGAATCGCGTTTTCATTTACCATAGTCTCGCATCCCTTCGTTATTTTTGCTCTCCCCGCTCCCGCACCACAAGCCGGATAGGCGTGCCCTCCAGGCCAAAGGTTTCCCGGATACGGTTTTCCAGATATCGCTGGTAGGAGAAATGGAACAGCTCGTGGTCATTGACAAAGCAGACAAAGGTAGGCGGTTTGGTGGAAGCCTGGGTCATATAGAAAATTTTCAGGCGCTTGCCCTTATCTGTAGGAGGCTGCACCCGGGCGATGGCCTGGGCCAGGATGTCGTTGAGCACCCCTGTGGGCACCCGCATGGCGTTGTTCGCTGCCGCGGCCTTAATCAAAGCAAACATTTTGTCAAGCCGCTGGCCTGTTTTAGCAGAGATGAACAGGATGGGGGCATAAGACATGAAGGAAAAGTCCTGTTCCAGCTTCTGGCGCATCTCCCCCATGGTCTTGTCGTCCTTTTCCACCGCGTCCCATTTGTTCACGCAGACAATGCAGGCCTTGCCTGCCTCGTGGGCGATGCCCGCCACCTTGGAGTCCTGCTCTGTAAAGCCCACCTGGGCATCAATAAGGATGAGGCACACATCGGCCCGCTCCACCGCCATTTCCGCCCGCAGGTTGCTGTAATGCTCGATGGCGTCCTCCACCTTGGACTTCCGGCGCAGCCCGGCTGTGTCGATAAAAGTAAAGGTGCCAAACTGGTTCTGGATGGTGGTGTCCACTGCGTCCCGGGTGGTGCCCGCCATGTCGGAAACAATGCAGCGGTTCTCTCCCGAAACCTTATTTACCAAAGAGGATTTGCCCACGTTGGGCTTGCCGATAACCGCCACCTTGACAATATCGCCTTCCTCGTCCTCTTCCACAGTTTCCGGCAGGTTTTCGCACACCCTGTCCAGCAGATCCCCTGTGCCATGGCCATGGACAGAGGAAACCATCACCGGATCCCCCAGCCCCAGGTTGTAAAACTCATAAAACTCCACTGGCGGCTCTCCAACGCTGTCGCATTTATTGACGCACAGCACCACAGGGATACCACTTTTCTGCAGCATATCCCCCACATCCGCGTCTGTAGCCGTCACCCCTGTGCGCACATCTGTCACAAAGATGATGGCAGAGGCTGAGTCAATGGCAATCTGCGCCTGCTCCCGCATTTGGGTCAGCAGCACATCCTTGGAGGCAGGCTCTATGCCCCCGGTGTCCACCATAGAAAAGGCCTTGCCGCACCACTCCGTATCCCCGAACACCCTGTCCCGGGTAACGCCGGGAGTGTCCTCCACTATGGAGAGCCTCTTCCCCACAATTTTATTAAACAGCGTGGACTTCCCCACATTGGGCCTGCCCACGATGGCTACAATCGGCTTTGCCATAACTGCACACCTTCCTTTCCCTGTTGAGGGCGCCGCCCTCAAACTCCTGGCTTAAGATGCTTTTTTGAAAAAAAGCATCTTAAGCATCTTTAAAAAACTTTAGGATTCTGCCGGGAAGCCCCTGAACACGCGAGAATCTGTTGCCCATGGCACGTTCCCCGCGCCACAGGTGCAGCGTTACGCTGCCGCGTCATAGGTGCAGCGTTGCGCTGCCGCTGCCCTCATAGGGGTTCTGCCCGTCATGCCCCGGCGTTTCCTCGCCCAGGATAGCCATAAGCAGCGCGTCTCCTGTGTTGGGCACCCGCCGGGCCGGGGTATGGAGGGCCTGGGACAGCTCCTCCAGCGTCATATCGTCCAGAAAGATATCCTCTCCGGCCTTCATCATGTTCCCCGCCAGCAGGATTTCATCCCCCAGCTCCCGGCCCTTCAGGGCCTTCACAATGTCCTGCCCGGTGAGCAGGCCCGTCACGTCCACCGTACCGCCGAAGAAATCATTGCGGACAGGCACCAGATCTATTTGCAGGGCGCTGCTCTTTGCACGCAAAGCGTCCAGCATGGAATTGAGAAAGGGGAACACCCCTTCTCCGGTGGGGATGGTTACCCGGCGGGGCTTTTCCGGCAGGACACAGTCCTCCAGCGCCCAGAGGAAGGCATCCTCTAAGTCCCGGAGCATCCCCACGCCGTTTTCTATCTGGGGCAGATCCTCATAAAATTCCAGAGGCGGCAGGGGACGCTGGGCAATTAAATAAAACTCGTCCGAGGGGTATACGGTGCGGCTGCCCCTTTCCCTCCGGAATTTTTCCCCGTATTCTTCCAGTATGTCCAGGGCCGCCCGGGCAGATTCCCGATCAAATGGCTGTAGGGGGAAAAGGCCCTCCCGGAAGCGTGTCAGCCCTACCGGCACACAGGCCACGCTCAAGAGGCTTTCCCCTAAGCCCCATAATTTTTCCAGGGTATAGGCAAGATGCTCCCCGTCGTTTACCCCCGGGCACAGCACAATCTGGCAGTTCAGCTTCACACCGCCTTCCGCCATCCTGTATAAGTGCCGGAGGGAATCCCCTGCAAAGCGGTTCTGCATCATTTTGCACCGCAGCTCTGGATTCATGGTGTGGACAGAAACATTGATGGGGCTAATGTGCATTTGCAGAATGCGGTCAACCTCCCGGTCATCCATGTTGGTCAGGGTGACATAATTCCCGAACAGGAAGGACAGGCGGTCGTCGTCATCCTTGAAATACAGAGTCTCCCGCATACCCGGCGGGAGCTGGTCGATAAAACAAAAAATGCACTTGTTCCGGCAGGAACGCTGCTCGTCCATCAGATAGGTGGCAAACTCCAGGCCCAATTCCGCATACTGGGGCTTTGCCAGCTCCAGGGTATAGGGGTTCCCCTCCCGCTCCAGTTCCAGGCGCAGCTCCCGCTCTGTCTCGAAAAAGCGGTAATCCAGCACGTCTATAATTCCATGTCCGTTAATAGTCACCAGGCTGTCCCCTGGGCGGATGCCCATGCGCGCCGCCCTGCTGTGAGGCTCCACCCCTGTTATGGTAACTGCCATATCCTGCCCTCCCGGGATGCATAATCAAGAAAAGAGGGAGCGCCACCGCGTTCCCTCCTTTTTTACCATTCTGTATTCCGCGCCATCAGGCATCCTTCTTCACAACCACCCGGCCGTTATAATAGCCGCAGTTGCCGCATACTCTGTGAGGTGCCTTGTAATCTCCGCACTGGGGGCATTTCATCAGAGCGGGAGCCTGAAGCTTCCACACGTTGGAACGCCGCTTGTTCTGTCTTGCGCTGGATACTTTTCCCTTGGGTACTGCCATGAGGTACACCTCCTCCTTATACTGCTGAGACTGGGGATAACCCCTTGTCCCTTACTTTTTTCATTTTCCGGCATTTACAGCAGCCTTTGCAGAACTGCCAGCCTGGGATCTACCTCCCGCTGGGTACAGCCGCAACTGCCTTCATTGAGATTTTGCCCGCAGGCGGAGCACAGCCCTTTGCAATCCTCCCGGCACAGGAACTTAACCGGCAGATCCAGCAGGATATCCTCCTGCAAAAGCCCGTCCAGGTCAAGCTTCCCATCCGGCACCAGTATCCAGTCGCTATCTTCCTCCTGGGAAGAAAGCTCCTGCACCAGCGTATGGGAAAAACAGGGCGTAAAGGTGCGGCTTACAGTCTCAAAGCATCTGTCACAAGGCATGGTAAGCGTATACGCTGTCTCTGCCTGCAGCAGCACGGAACCTCCAAAAGCTGTAAGCCTACTGCTGGTCTTTACCGGCGCACAAAACGGCTTGACACCGCCCAATTCCATACCGGACAAATCCAGCTCATAGGAAAAGCTTTCCGAAAGCCTGTCTGCTTGAAAAAAACGTTTCAGATCGATGATCACAACTGCGGCCTTTTCCTTTCCTGCCAATAGGGCACAAATCCCCGCATACCGTACTGCTATATTATAATAAGCGGCGCAGGGTTTGTCAAGCGCTTTTTGCCAGAGGTTGGAGGTTTTTTTCCGCAGGGCACCATATACAGGTGTTTTCTAAAAGGCAAAAAATGGCGGGCGCGCTTTCCCAACTCCAAAATTTTGTAATGCAGGAGCCGCCGCACCGGGCCGAAAACCCGCGTGTGAACAGACGCCGCTTGGAAGGAAACCGAAAAACCGCCGCAGGCCTTTTGAGGAGGCTTTGCGGCGGCTGTTTCCCAGCGCAGTTTATTTCAGCACAAACTCCTGCACAGAGGCGGGGATTTCCTCTTCCCCGGCGGAGATAGAGAGAACGAAGTTGGTTTCCGCGGCAGCGCTGAGCTTTTTCAGCTCTGCTACCAGGGCTTCGGAAACCTCGGCGCCAGTGCCGGTTATTTTCAGGGTGGAATCTACGAACACGTCGGTAACGTCATAGTTGCCTGCGCAGATACCGCTGATAAAGCCCAGCAGCGCGTCAGCGCCCTTCACGTCATAGGCGTCGGAGTCCACCAGGCGGACGGAATAGGGCAGGTTGTAGGTAAGCTTCTGGCCTTTTTCAATGAGCACCACATTGCCGTTAGACTTCTCCACAGCCTCCTTGGCCAGTTCAATAAGCTTTTTTGTCTTGCCGGAACCCTTCTTACCTGTTAAAAGTGTAACCATATAGTCAACTCTCCTTTATTTTAATTCCGCAGGGGGCTTTTGTACCGATGCCCCGGCGCGGCAGCTTCCTGTACCTTAACCGTTTAAGCGGGCTTCCAGCGCAGCCTTTTGATCCTCATAGCCGGGCTTGCCCAAAAGGGCGAACATATTCTTCTTGTAGCTTTCCACGCCAGGCTGGTCAAAGGGGTTTACCCCCAGCATATAACCGGAAATGGCGCAGGCCTTTTCAAAGAAATAGATAACCTGGCCCAGGCTGTCCTCAGAAAAGTCAGGCACGTGCAGCACGATATTGGGCACGCCGCCGTCATTGTGGGCAAGCACTGTGCCCTCAAAGGCCTTCTCGTTGATAAAGGCCATTGTGCGACCCTCCAGATAGTTCAGGCCGTCCACGTTCTCCGGGTCGTTGCCCAGGGCCACTTCATACTTGGGCTTATCAATCAGCACCACCGTTTCAAACATGGTGCGGGAACCATCCTGGATGAACTGGCCCAAAGAGTGCAGGTCAGTGGAGAACACCACAGAGGCCGGGAACAGGCCCTTCTGGTCTTTGCCCTCGCTTTCGCCGTAAAGCTGCTTCCACCACTCGTTCATCATGGTATAGCAAGGCTCGTAGCTTACCATAATTTCCGTAGACTTCCCCTTGCGGTACAGCATGTTGCGGATGGCGGCGTATTTGTAGCAGTCGTTCTTCTCAAGGTCAGGATCGCTGTAAAGCTGCATCGCCTTAGCCGCGCCTGCCATCAGGGCGTCAATATCCCCGCCTGCCACAGCAATGGGCAAAAGGCCCACAGCGGTCAGCACAGAGAAGCGTCCGCCTACATTGTCAGGCACCACAAAAGTCTCATAGCCTTCCCTGTCAGCAAGCTGCTTCAAGGTGCCCTTCTGCTTGTCGGTGGTGCAGAAAATGCGCTCCTTTGCGCCCTCCTTGCCATATTTTTTCTCCAAAAGCTCCCGGAACACCCGGAAAGCGATAGCAGGTTCGGTGGTGGTGCCGGACTTGGAAATCATGTTGATGGAAACGTCGCGGCCTTCGCAGATGGAAACAAGCTCCTGCAAAGCAGTGGAGCTGATGCTGTTGCCTGTGAAATAAATATCCGGCGTATCCTTTTTCATGTCATTATAGCGGTCTGACTTTAAAAACTCAATAGCAGCCCTGGCGCCCAGATAGGAACCGCCAATGCCGATAACCACGAACACGTCCGAATTTTCCTTCACCCGGGCGGCAGCGGCCTTGATTCTGCTGAACTCTTCCTTGTCATAGTCCTCAGGCAGGGTGACCCAGCCCAGGAAATCGCTGCCCATGCCGGTTCCGGCATGAAGCGTCTCGTGAGCGGCTTTAACCTGCGGCTCCATGGCCTGATACTCGTGCTGGGCCACAAAGCCCTTCAAATACCCGTCTTGCAATTTCAACGGCATAGTAAAAACCCCTTTTCTCCGGCCTGGGCAAAAAGCCCGGCCCGGATATTTTTCTTCCGCCGCTTCCGCCTTACGGGAGACCCTCCCGCCGGCACAACGGCCCTTTCACAACCTGCCCACCCGGCCCGGAGCTTCCAGGAAAGGCGGCAGTCTTTCTTTGTGTTTCTATTCTACAATAAACCGGCGCGTTTTGCAAGTTGCTTTCGCCAATCTTCATAAAAAGTTTTCCAGGGGCCTAGAGCAGGCCCTTGAAAGCCGCCTTACAGGGAGAAGAAAGCCCCCAACAAATAGCGGAAGGCGGATCCAAACGTGATGGCCTCCACGTCCTCAGCGGCTGTGATGGGCACCTGGGCCAGGGTTTTCCCAGAGGAAGAATACACCACCTGCCCCAGCACATCCCCCTTCTGGATGGGGGCCGCAATATCCGCCTGCATTTGCACCTCCTGTTGGACAGACTGGGAATCTGCCGCTTTCATCAAAATTTTCGGGCTTTCCCCTGCTTTCACCGCCACAGTGGGGGCCATGCCGCCGGCAACCGGGGCAGGCTCCAGGGCCGGGGCCTCCGGGATGGTGACAGACCAGCCCCCAAAGCCATAATCCAGGAGGGCACGGGCGTCCGCAAAGCGGTTGTCTGTAGAATCCGCCCCCAGCACCACAGCAATAAGCCCCAGCCCATCCCGTTCCGCTGTGGCGGTGATGCAGCTTCCCGCCTGGGAGGTGGTGCCGGTTTTCAGGCCTGTGATGCCGTTATAGGAGCGGATAAGCTTGTTGGTGTTTACAAGCTGGGTGGCCCCGCCCCGGACATAGTCAATCCAGGTAAGAGTATAGTCCTGTATCTTGGGATATTTTAAAAGCTCCCGGCTCATCAGGGCCACATCATGGGCGCTGGTAACGTGGCCCTCCTCGTCCAGGCCGTTGCAGTTTTTAAAAACCGTATCCGCCATGCCCAGGGCCTGGGCCTTCTCGTTCATCCTCTGCACAAAGGCTTCCTCGCTGCCTGCCACGTTTTCCGCCAGGACAACAGCGGCGTCGTTGGCGCTCATAATCACAGTGGCCTTTATCAAGTCGTCCACAGTCATCTGCTCCCCCTCCTTCAGCCAGATGTCAGAGCCGCCCATGGAGGCTGCATGGGCAGAGGCGGTGAGGGTGTCCGTAAGATTCAGCTTGCCGGCCTGGATGGCTTCAAAGGTCAGGCACAGGGTCATCACCTTGGTGATGGAGGCACAGGGCCGCACAGCATGGCTCTCCTTCTCAAACAGCACCTGGCCTGTAGAGACTTCCATCAGCACTACAGAAGGGGCGGTGACTGTAAGCTCGTCGGCCTGGGCGGGCAGGGCCAGAATCCAGCAGAAAAGCAGGGAGGAAATCAGCAGGGCGCACAGGGGTTTTCGTTTCATAGGGTTCATCCTTTCTTTTGGCTGTATACGCTATGGATATGCCCCCTGCCCGCAAAACATGAAAAGGCCGGGCGCTGTGCCCGGCCTTTCTCCCTATGTTTTTTGAATGCGCAGGTATGCCCCTGGGGCTGCTTCCACATCTGTTTTCCAGTAGACTGTCATCTCCGCGTGGGGGGCGGATTCAATAGGCTCCCAGTCCTCGTTAAAAATTTCCCCAAGGGGCGCTGTGATGCTTGCCTTTCCCGGCTGGAGGATGTCCGCTGTATCCCCCCTGAAAAAGCGGTTGCGCTGGGCAAGGCGGAGATACTCCCCTTCCCGGCCCAGGCACACAGCCGCCACCTCATATTTCCGGGTGTACTGGCTGCGGTCTGTGGTCTGGCCTGGCTGGCCCCCAAAGTAAAACCCCGGTGAATAAGCCCTGTGGCTGATTTTCTCTGTCTCCTCCAGAATCTCCGGGGGCAAGGGCTTTTCCGGGTGCTCATGGAAGAAATCAATAGCCCGGCGGTAGGCCGCTGTAACGCAGGCCACATAGTAGGCAGATTTTGCCCTGCCCTCCAGCTTCAGGCTATGCACCCCCGCGTCCACCATGGCGGGGATGTGCTCTATCATCCGCATATCGTTAGAGTTAAATACATAGGCGCCCTTTTCCTCCTGGATAAGGGTAAAAGCCTGCTGGGGGCGCTCCTTCTCAATCAGGGTATATTCCCACCGGCAGGGCTGGGCGCAGGCCCCCCGGTTTGCGTCCCGGCCCGTCATATAGTTGGACAAAAGGCACCGCCCGGAAAAAGACACGCACATAGATCCGTGGGCAAAAGCCTCCAGCTCCAATTCCGGGGGGATGTTCTCCCGGATGCCCTTTATTTCGCTGAGAGGTACCTCCCGGGCCAGCACCACCCGGCTGGCCCCTAAATCATAGCAGGCCTTGGCGGCGGCATAATTGACAATGCCCGTCTGGGTGGAGATATGGCGCTGCACCAGTGGGGCGTGCTCCCGGGCCAGGGCCAGCACCCCCAGATCGGAAATAATAAAGGCGTCCACCCCTGCTTCCTGGCAGCAGCGCAGGAAGGGGATGAGGGCAGGCAGCTCCTCATTGCGGGGCAGGGTGTTGCAGGTGACATACACCCGCACCCCCCGGCTGTGGCAAAGCTTCACCGCCTGCCGGATCCCTTCCTCGTCAAAGTTCTGGGGTGCGGCCCGCATACCAAAGCTTTTCCCTGCCAGGTAAACGGCGTCGGCCCCATATTCCACAGCAGCCGCCAGGCGCTCCATGTCCCCCGCAGGGGCCAAAAGCTCCGGCTTGGGCCTTATAGTTGGCATAAACGTCCCTCCCATACCAGACTAATCCATCAGCCCGGCAGCATACAGGTTTTCTTCATGCTCCCAGGAATTGGTGGCATAGTAGGCTGTGCCGTCGTCGGCATGGCAGAAGTACAGATTGCTGCTTTCATTGGGGCGCACTGCCGCCAGGATAGCTTCCGCCCCAGGGTTGCAGATTGGCCCGGGCGGCAGGCCGTCCAGCTCATAGGTGCTGTAACCTGCGTTGGGAAGCGCCCCCGACTCAGGGATAGCCCCTGCGTTGCGGTACGGGTAATGCATGGTGGAGTCGCATTCCAAACGGTAGATGTCATACTCCGCGCCAAAGTCAAGGCGGTTGTGGAGGACAGACGAAACATTGAACATATCCGAGGTGTCAGCCGCCTCCGCCTGGATGATAGAGGCCAGGATTACCACCTGATCCTTGGTCATGCCCCGCTCCTCCCCCATGTTCCAGGTCTGGCTGGAGATGCGGTTCTGGAAGTTGTTAATCATCTTGCCGATAACAGACTCCAGCTCTTCTCCCTCATAGAAATTATACGTGTCGGGGAACAGGTAGCCTTCCAGCTTATAATACCGGCCTTCGCTGTTCATGGCAGCGATGACCTCATAATTTGAAAAGTCCTTGTTGTTCAGCGCGTCCAGGAACTCCTGGCCTGTGCAGACATTCTTTTCCTCCAGAAGCTGGGCTATCTCCAAGGCATTATAGCCCTCGGGGATGGTGACAGACACCTCGTCGCCGTGGGTGTCCTGCCTGGTCTGCAGGGTGTTTATCAAATCCTCATAGTCCAGGTTTGTCTCAACATGGTGGACGCCTGGCACGAAATACTTCGGCTCTTCCTTCTTCACCTTGCAGTACAGGGAGAAAAACTCCGGCTTGTCAATGGCCCCGCTTTGGGCCAGGATTTCCGCCAAAGCATCAATGTCCATCCCGCTTTCCGGGATTTCCACCTGGGTGGTGCCCTCATTGCGGCCTATGGCAAAGAAATCGTTAGAGCCGCTGATAAGGTAGCTTGCCAAGGTAAAGGCTGTTAAAAGCACCATGCACAGCCACATAAAGGCAAAAATGCGCTTGTTCTTCCTGGCCTTAATACGGTTGCGCTTGCGGTGGGCCTTCTTTTCCTGCTTGCGCTCCTCCTCGGTAAGATAGGCCCGGGCAGAGGCAGGCGGCTCCCCGTAAGGCTCCTGCCGCCGGCTGCGGCGGTCAGGCGGTTCCACGCTGCCAGTCATCAGGTCCCGCTGGTCAATATTCACCTTAAAGCTGCCTGTGGCCCTGGGTTCCCCTGGGGTTCTTCTGTTCTGATCCGGTCTTTCGTTCATAGCAGTTGCCATGCGATACAGGATTTACACAAAAAGCCATGAAAAGCGGCCCTTTGTGCCCGGTATCGTTCCTTTCTTTGATATTTTTCACGCCATGTGCCTTTTTCCAATGCAGGCAGACACGCCTGCCTCAGTGGCTGTAAAGCCAACCCTCCTGTCATGGCTTCCGGCAGGGAGGCTGTCAAAAAGCAGTTCCCCATAGCACAGCCCCACCGATTCTATTCCAGCCGCCGCCAGGAAGCGGTCGTAATAGCCCTTTCCATAGCCCAGCCGGTTCCCCTGCCTGTCAAAGGCAAGGCCCGGCACAAGGCACAGTCCCGGCCCTTTTCCGGGTATGCGCCCCCGGGGTTCCGGCTCCAGTATGCCCCATTTACCGGGGCGCAGATCCTGAAAGCTTTCAAAGGGGCAAAAAACCATTTCCCCCTCCCCTTCGCCGCACACCGGGGCCAGCACTTCCTTGCCCTGCTCCCAGGCGGCCTCTATCAGCGTCCGCGTGTCCGGCTCGCCCCTGGCGCTGAGATAGAGAAACACACTTTCGGCTTGCTGCCATTGGGGCATAGCTAAAACCCCTTGACAGATGGCCCGGCTTTTCCCTTCCTTATCCGGCAGGGCCGCCCGCTTTTCCAAAAGCACCCGGCGCAGGGCTGCTTTTTCCTCCTGAAGGCCCATGGGTCAAGGCTTCTGGATGGAGGCTTTTATTTCCTCCGCCTTTTTCGGGGAAACCAGGGCCGCTGCCAGCGCAAGGCCGAATTCCGTGGAAACGCCCATGCCCCGCCCTGTGATAAACTGCCCGTCCTGGCAGACATATTCCTTGCTGAGGGACGCGCCCCCTTCTATCAAGTCCTGCTGGAACTTGGGGAAGGCCGTAGCCTCCCTGCCCTTTAAAAGCCCCTTGTGGGCCAGGATGGAGGGGGCGGCGCAGATAGCCCCGATAAGCTTCCCTTCTTTTACGCAATAGTCCAGTGTCTCCTGGACAATGGGGGATTTTTCCAGGTTCAGGGTGCCGGGCAGGCCTCCGGGCAGTACCATACCCACAAGGTTTTCCCGGGAAATCTCCTGGGCGGTGCAGTCCGTCCGCACCGTCACCCCATTGGACGCGGCAACCTCCCGGCCTTCCACGCCCACAAGCTGCACCTCCGCCCCGGCCCTGCGCAGGATGTCCACAGGCGCCAAAGCCTCCACCAGTTCAAAGCCCTCCGCCAAAAACACATATACCATAAAGCTTTTCTCCTTTCTGCCAACTCACAGCGCCTCCAGCGCCTTTTCCAGCACCTGCCGATGTATCTCCTCCCGGGGCAGGGGCTTTCCCTCCCTGCCGCAGGGGATAACGGCCCAGCCCTGCTTCTCCGCCACAAAAGCGGCGCTTTGGGCGCAGGCCTTTAGAAACGCCAGATGGTTCTCATGGATGTCCTTTTTCCCGCCCTTTTCCGCATAGCGCGCTGCTAAGAGCTTTTGGGAAACCTCCACAGGCATCGCAAGGTAAATCACCCTGTCCGGGCGGGGCAGGCCCAGCCTGCCATATTCAAAGTCCTCCGCCCAGGCTATGAAGCCCTCCCATTCCTTCCGGGGCAGCTTTACAAGCTGGTAAATCAGGTTGGAGGTGGCATAGCGGTCGCAGAGGACGGGCACCCCCCGGCGGTAGTCCGCCCCCCACACCCGGTTAAAGCTTGCAAAGCGGTCTACCGCGTAAAAGGAGCTGGCGGCATAGGCATTCACGTCTCCAGGCTCCCTGCCGAAATCCCCGTTTAAATACATTTTCACTAAAGCCGAGGAAGGGGAAGCATAGTCTGGAAAATCCACCTTCCGCACCTGCCCCAGCCGCTTTTCCAAAGCTTTATGGAGCAACTCCGCCTGGGTGGCCTTGCCGCTGCCGTCCAAGCCCTCCAGTACAATCAGGCCCATATCTGTTTCTCCTCCCCATGCAATTGCCGGCCCTACAGGCTGGAAAATTTCTCCCGCACCTGCGCCGCCTGCCCACAGGACATTTTCCCCTCCGGGCAGCTTCCCCGCAGGCAGGGTGGGCCTGCCTTTTCAAAGATATGGGGAGCCGCTTCCCGCGCCTGGCGGAGCATTTCCACTGCCAGCCCGCGGATTTCCCACTGTGCCCGGTTGCAGCAGCGGTGGGTGAAAAAATTCAAAAGGGATCGGGCGTTCATGGTGCAGATAAGCTTGGTGGCGCAGGCATTTGGCAGCACGAAACGCGCGTCCTCAATGGCCTTTTTCTCTGCCTTCCGGGCGGCGGCCTTAGGCTCCTCCCCTTCCCGCAGAAAGGCCTCATAATGCTTTTCCTGCAAAAGGGCGGCAAGACGCTCGTAATGCCGGGCATCCTCCTCCATGGCCCGTAGGAATTCCTCTTTCGCCTCGGGCAAGGCTTCTATCTCCGGCGGCAGCACAAACTCGAAGCTGTCCTCTTTTACATAGCGCTGGCTCTGCACGCTGTAGGAAGCAATCCTGTGGCGGGTAATCTGGGCCAGCAAAGAGCGGGACACCCCCTCAATGCCAAAGGTGAAGCTTGCGTGCTCAATGGGGCTTTCATGGCCAATTTCAGAGAGCATCTCCAAAAAAGAGGCGGTTTTTTCCGGCGTAAGCCCTTTTTGCACTGTGCTGATGTCCGCCTGGGCATAACACAGCTTGGCGGCACAGGCCACAGTGGCCTCCGGGCTTGGGGTATAGGCAAGCAGTTTCACCTGCATAAGGCTTCCTCCTGTTTATATAATCATGCTCAGCGGGTTTACTCGTTCCCGCTCTCCTCGTCCTCATCTTCTTCCGGTTCTTTCAGCTCCCAGGTATTGGGCTGCTCCAAGTATACCTGCTGCCAGAAGCCGTTTAACTGGGACAACATCTCTTCCTGTGTAACCTCATCCTGTAAAAACGCTTTTAACAGCCGGCGATACTCCTCCTCAAAGGCCTGGCTTTCTTCCCGGTACATGTCCGGGCGGCAGGCATACTGATATTCATTGCCCAACTGGCACATGCGCATTTCAGCGGCCCGCTCCCCCTCCTTTAAGGAAGGCTCCATCTCCAGGCCTTCCCCATGCAGGGGCAGAGTGCCCGCTACCTTGGCAATATGGGTGTTGTTGTCTGCATTGGTAAGATACGTGAGGAAGTGGATGGCAGTTTCCCGGTTCCCGCTGTTTTCGCTGATGCCCCAGCCCCAGAATCCGGCGGAAAACACGGAACGGTTATTGTCGCACCGGGTAAAGCCTTCCACCCCCAGCGCCCCTTCGGGCAAGGCCTCCCGCAGCTCTGCCGTATAGGAGCTGTCTGCCAGCAGCATACAGGCCTCTCCGTTTTTAAAGGCGGAAAGGGCCTCCTCCTCTGTCCAGTCCACACTGCCGGGCAGCACGTCCTCGTTCATGGTCAGGTAAATCCGCTCTGAGGCAAGCTCAGCCGCCTGGGTGGCAAACAGGGTGTCCCCCTCGTCCATGCCTGCGGCAAAGTATCCAGCGGCAGGGTTTATCATGGCGCCCCGGCCTGCGCGGCTCCACATAATGGTGTCAAAATAATCTCCCAGCCTGTCTTTTCCCGCAATGGCCAGCCTTCCCTTTTCTCCCAGCTTCTCTCTCACAGCGGAGATCTGCCCCCAGGTGCGGCACCAGAGCTTGTCCTCTTCCTGCTCCTGGGTTTCATTATAGGCGTCTAGCCAGTCGGCCCGGTAAAACATGACCTCCTGGCGGAAATCCGCCGGCATAATGTACGCCTGCAGGGCACCCATGGAATACACCGCCTGTCTTGCGGCATTTGTCAGGCCATATTCCTCCCGCCACACCTGCAGGTAGGGATAAAAATTCCACAACAGCCCTTCCCCTGCCAAAGCAGGCTGGCTGCCGCTATCCACCTGCACCAGATCCGCTTTCCCGGTGCGCAGCAGCTCCTCTGCCTGCTGCTCTGTATCGCAGGGCACAAGGATGATTTCCGTTTCAGGGAAATCTGCCCGGTATTTCTCAATAATCTCCTCCAGCGCCTTCTGATAGGCTTCGTCCAACTGGGTGTAGGCCATTTTAAGCCCAGTCGCCTCCCCTGTGTTTTCCAGCGTAACCTGCGGCCCGCTGGAAACGGGGAGATCTTCCTCCTCCGGGGCGCAGCCAGCAAGGCTGGCCATCAGAAGAACCAAAGCTAAAAGCAGTGCGGTATACCGTTTATATCCCATGTGAAATACCATTCCTTATTTTTGCTTCAGGGCATTCCCATACACAGCGCACACGCCATGGAACCCCATATTGTTTTATTATATCTGTATATGGCAAAAAATACAAGCTAAAAAATATGAACAGTGATTTTTGGTGCAGAAAAACCGCCCAGCGGACTTCCCCGCCGGGCGGCCTGAACCTTACACCTTTACAATATATCCTGATTTGCGGGGCTTTGCCTCCAGGGCAGGGCCGTCCCCGTACCCTATGGCAAGAGAACCCACGCCTTCCAGCTCCTCCGGCAGGCCCCATTTGCGCAGCAGTGCCTTGCCCTCCGGCAGGCGGAACATCTCCCGTTCCCCGTGTATCCAGCAGGTAGAAACGCCCAGTGCGTGGGCAGCCTGCATCATGGCGGACAGCACGCAGGATCCGTCCTCCACCCAGGTGTTGGAATTCCGGGGATCCCCCAGCACCAGGAGAATGGCCGGCGCGCCGTAATAGGGATCGCCTGTGCCGCCCCGGGCCTTACAGTTAAGCTCCTGCACCGCCCTGCGATCCTCCGGGTTTTCCACTGCCACAATGGTGGCGGTCTGCTTGTTCATGCCGGAAGGGGCATAGGTGCCCGCCTCCAAAACAGCGTCCAACTTTTCCTTTTCCACCGGCTCCGGGCGGTATTTCCGCACGCTGCGGCGAGTTTTCAGCAAAGTGATCATGTCGTTTTCCATAGGTTCTTCCTCCTGTCCGGCCTGCCGCCCGCCCCAGCGTCCCCGCCCGCAAACGCCCGCCGCAAGCGGCGGGCCGCCAGGCCAAAGGCCGGGCGCAGGGTGCAAAGCCCCCTGGTTTGCGGGCGGGACGCTGGGGATAGGCTGCAAGCCAAAAATTTCAAGTTTTAGGCTAGAGTCTGTCTGAGAACAGAGAAAGCGCTGAATTTTTGACACAGAAATCCTTCTGGTTTGGGCAAAAGGCAATATCTGCGATTTTCAAACAGGCCCTCAGTCAACTGTCTTTCTCTAAAAGCCGCAGCAGCAGCGCCGCCACCCCCACATTGTACCCGCTGCAGGCATAAAGCCCCCGCCCCTGGGAATCTGCCAGCAATACTAAGGGCAGGCGCTCCGGGTCTGTAAAGAGCTGACGGGCAAGGGCCGGCACCTCCCCCATGTCGGCCTGCCAAAGCTGTGCCTGGGGCAGCGCCTCCATTACCTGCAGCAGGGCGGGATCTTCCCGCGCGCCAGGGGGCGTTATCAAATAAACCTGGCAGAAGTCCCGGCGCTCCTCAAAGCCTGCCGCCGCGTCCTTCAGTTCCAGCAATAAATGTTCCGTCGGTTCCCGGCCCGGTTCCAGCCAGCAGAGCAGGCTGACAGGAGCCTCCGCCAGCACCTCCCTGCTGGAACGGGCCTGCCCCTTTTTATCTGTAAGGAAAAAAGGCGGCAGAGGCAGGCTCTGCAAAAGCTGGCTTCGCTGCGCCTGGGGGAAGCAGAGGGAAACCTCCCGGCTATCGCCTGCGGCAAGGCAGACATCCTCCTGCCTGGCCAGTTGATCCCCGCAGGGCAAACGCAGGACAGTCAGCAGGCGGTAAAATCCTGGGGAAAGCTTTAGGGACAGGCTTTCCCCGGCGCGTATGTGCCCGGTGGAAAGAACCTGCCAGGCCCCTCCCTCCCAGCGGGAAAGGGTATACCCCTGCCCCCACAGGACAGGGCGGTTTTCCGGGTTTACTAGGCGCAGGCAGGCCTCTTCCGGTTTTTCCACCCGGCAAAAGCCGCCGTCCTGCCAATATTCCGGCACGCCGTCCAAAGGGGAAAGCCGGGCGGGTATGCCTAAGGCCCGGCACATCCCGCAGAAGAGCACCCGACGTCCCTGCTCCCCTGCCGCTTCCAGCTTCAGGGCGCTGTAAGGGCTTTGGGGCAGTTCTCCATAAGTTTCTGCCCGGGAAATGTGCTCCTCCACCCACTGCCACGCTTTCTTGGGATCTGCCCGCCAGCAGGCTGCCATTTGCTGTTCCGGAGAAGCTTCCTCCCGCCAGGCCCTTAAAGGCTCCAGCCCTATGCGGGGGCAAAGCAGCGCCTGGTTGAACACCTCCAAAGGAAAGTCCTTTTCCCACCGGAGGGCAGGGGCGCAATCAGCTATTACCTCCGAAGGCACGCCGTCGGCCCTGTCCTTTCGGGGCAGGAGGGCAAGCACCCGTTCTGCAAGGCCTAAAGCCTTCTCCCCCTCTTCCCGCCGCACAGCCTGCTTTTCCCTGCGGGAATCCTCCGCCTGTTCCAGCACAGCCTGCCGGGCTGCTTTCTGCTCTGGGGTTAAGGGTGCAGGGAAGGTTTCCGGAGCGGCAGGGGCTGTGAACCGGAAATCCCCAGCCGTTTGGGCAGAAAGGCCTGGAGAGGAGGACAGCTCCAGTGTCAGCGCCTGGGCGCGGGCAGTGTCCCACCATGTTTCTGCTGCCCGTCCTTCCTTCTCTGCTGTCACATATACGCAGCCCAGACCCAGGTGCAGGCAGGCCTGGCCCTCTCCGTCAGTTATCCGGCTGGCAATGGGCCGGTAAGCCGCCATATTCAGCAGGGAAAAGGTAAGGAGCGCACCCCTTACCGGGGCGCCGCCTGCCTCCCGCACTGTAACGGTGCAGGCCTTCACAGGGGCATACCGGGATGTAAGGGTTTCATAGCATACACCCTCCCGCACGTCCAAGTCCAGCGGATCTATGCCGGGATAAAGCCATGGCGGGGCAGGCAGTTCCCCTGTGAAAGACCGGGTGTGTATGAGCATGGCCCGGGCCGCCGCCCCGGTAAACCAGCCCCTGTCCAGCTCCGGCTCCGGTTCGCAGGCCCCTAAATACCGCCATGCCTTCCCGTCCCAGGCCTCCACCCAGGCGTGGTTGTCATCGCAGTGGCTCCACCAGGGGGCGTACACCTGCCGGGCGGCAATACCTATACTGCGCAGGGCCGTTACCGTGAAGGTGGATTCCTCCCCGCAACGCCCCCAGCCCCGGCGGTAAACAGCCAGGGGCGAGGAGGTGCGGCTGTCTGTAGAACGGTAGGTAACCTGTTCAGCGCACCAGCGGTTCGCCTCCAAAATAGCCTCCTCCAGGGAAAGGCCCCGCACCCGGGGGGCCAGTTCCTCATAAAAGAAGGGACGGCAGTCTGAAAGCTCCTCCGTATTAATCCGGGGATAGAGCACGTCTTTGAGAAACAAATGCTCCGGAAGCTCCCGGCACCAGGAAAACTCCTCCCGCACCCGGCAGGCGTGGCGGACAAATCCTGCAAAAAGGGACGCAGGATACTCCCCTAAATCAGACAGGGGCAAAGTACCAAGCACATAGCGCAGGAGGGGCGCGTTTTTCCCAGCGGCAGCTATCTCCCGCTCCCAGCCTTCCGCCCGCACCCCCAGGCGCTCTGCCCTGGTCTGCCAGGCGCTTTGGGCAAAACCGCAAAACTCCTTAGAAAGGCCCGTCATTTCAACTGCACCTTCAGCACAGTGTCCACCGGGTCCGGCAGCACCGGATCAGGACCTAAATCCGCAAAGGCCATGTGGGCATAGTCGTTGCGCACCCAGCTATTGGACAAAGGCACCTCTGCCCCGGTTTCCAGCATCCGCACGCAGTCAATCTGTTCCGGGGAAATCCCGGGCAGGGGCATGGGGCCGATGGTATTTTCAAACAGATGGTAGTAAAGAGTATTGCCCTTACGGGTGACGCGGCCGCTGTCCGGCTTTTCCATGCCAGCCTTGCCGCAGCCATAGATGCTCTCGCTGTTCTTAGCCATCCACGCGCCAATGTCCCGGAGGATGCCCATAGATTCCGGCGGAATGTTCCCTTTGGCATCCGGGCCTACATTCAAAAGCAGGTTGCCGCCCTTGGAGACGCACTCTACCAGCTTCTTGATGAGCATGGGGGCAGGCTTAAAGAAGCGGTCGTTAGCGCAGTAGCCCCAGTTGTTGTTCATGGTGACGCAGGCTTCCCACACCATGTCCCGGCCGTTTTTGTCCTGGATGCCGTTTGGAGGGATAATCTGCTCGGGGCTGACAAAATCCCCATGGAAGGGGGCCGGCTCTCCTGTCCACAAAGACCCAAAGCCCTCGCCGCTTACCTCCAGGCGGTTGTCGATAATCACCTCGGGCTGGAGCGTGCGCACCATGTTCACAAGCTCTGTGGCGCGCCACTTTTCCCCCCGCATGACGTTATGCTTGTCCTCATAGGAGAAATCAAACCACAGGATGTCCAGCTTCCCATAGTTTGTACACAGCTCCCGCACCTGGTTGTGCATGTAGGTAAGGTAGTTATCAAAATTGCGGCCCTCGTTGGGATACTCCGGGTTAAAGCGCATGGGATGGTTCCGGTCTCCGAAATGGGGGTAGTCGTCGTGATACCAGTCTAAAAGGGAGAAATACAGCCCCACCTTCAGGCCCTCGGCCCTGCCGGCCTCCAGAAATTCCCGCACCAGATCCCTGCCGCATTTGGTGTTGGTAGACTTGAAGTCTGTATACTGGCTGTCGAACAGGCAGAAACCGTCATGGTGCTTGGAGGTGAGCACCATATACTTCATCCCCGCCTCCTTTGCAGCCCTGGCCCACTTTTGGGGGTCATAGTCTACTGGATCGAACTCCTCGAAATACCGCATGTAGTCCTCTTTTTTAATTTCCTCCACGCTGCGCACCCACTCGCCCCTGGCAGGGATGGCATAAAGCCCCCAGTGGATAAACATGCCAAACCTGGCTTCCGTATACCAGGCCATGCGCTTTTCATATTCCTCGCGGTTAAACTGATACATATGCGTGCCTCCTTTTTGCTTTTTTGTCATGGCTGCCAGCCCCCGCCCGCAAACCGGGAGGCATTGCCTCCCGCGCCTGGCCCTGCCGGGCGGCCCGCCCCAGGCGGGCGTTTGCGGGCGAAGCCCTGCCGGTTTGATGCCATAGGGGAAACGGCGTGACAAAAGCCACGCCGCCTTCCTGAAACCATCACATTTCTAAATTTTGCTCTCTGCCTTACGCGGCCTCAGGAGCCTGGGCCTGTTCTTCCTGCTGCTCCGGCTCCTCAGGATTTGCCTTGGTAACAGTGCGGGTGGTGCCGCCGGAAACATAGGTTTCGCCGCACTCAGGGCAGATATCTGTGTGCAGCGTCACGCTCTGGCTGACCACCTTCCTGTCCTCCCGCTGGGCTTTGGCCTGCTCGTGGGACACATGCTCCATTTCGTGGCCCCGCACAGCGGAAGCCGCCAAATCCGGATCAATGCGGGTGGGCGTTTGGTAGGACACGCTGGAATCATCCGAGCCATCCTGATACTTGCGCTTTTCGCAGGTTTCGCACTTGCCTTCTTCCAAAGCTTCCTGTGCGCCTACAGCCCCGGTTTCCACGCCCTGCCCTTCTTCCGCCCCATACTGGATGCGCATACGTACCAGAGACTCAGCAGCATTTGCGCCCGGCCAGCCAGGCAGTTGGCTGGATGCATTTGCCTGCCCCTGGATTTCCCCGCTGGCAGCCTGGCCCTGGGGATACTGCACCCGGGCGCGGTTCATCTGCTCCGCCGCATAGCTGTCCGGCAGGACAGGCATGGCATATTGGGAAAATTCGCTGGGCAGCCGTTCGCTATAAACAGCGGGCTGAAGCTCCCGGGCCGTAGCAGTGGGTACAGGTTTAACAGGCTGCACAGGCGTTTCCGGGGCAGCCGCCTGCCCTCGCAAAACACCTGTGCCCATACCCGCGCCATACATCCGGGAATATCCTGCTGCTCCATAAACAGCCCTGGCCCCATAGAGGGGGCCTGTGCCAGCAATACCGCCTATCATAAAAACCAACCTCCGTTGCAATGGCCGAAAAAACATAGCCATCACGTTCGTTTTGTGTCATAATAATTATACCATGCTTTGCCTAAAATGCAAGTAGGAATTGGGGCGCGCCCTTATAAGGCGGGTGTATGGATTTTCTGGCAAAATTTTGCAGAGTTCAAGGCAGATGAACCGCTTTCCTATGAAAAACCTACCCCGCCAGGCCTGCCTGGTATGCAAACCGCACCACCCCAAAGCGCCTTGCGGTATCCACTGTGTCGTTCTCCCTGCACACACCTAAAAGGCATTCCTGGGGCGCAAAGCCTTTTCCGGCGGCTCCCAGCGGAGTTACCGTATACTTCCCGTAGGGCAGGTTTTTAAGCTCGGCCTCCAGCACCAGTTTCCCGCTTTGGGGATCTGCCTCCGGGCAGGCGGTAAGGGCATAGCTTTGGCCCGGCCCGGAAACCGCCAGCACCAGGCGGCTCTCCTGGGTGATATTGTCCCCAAACACCCGCACCCGCAGCGTTCCGGGCTTTACCGACACAGCATACGTGCCTTCCGCCTCCAGCCGTTCTACAGGCTTTCCCGCCGCCCCGGCCCCGGAGCCTTTGGGCGTGAAAATTGCCCGCAGGCGGTAGACTGTGTCTGCCTGCGGCTTTGTTCTCCCAAGCTCCTCCGACGTGCCCGCCGCAGCCCCCGCCTCTGTCTCCCATTGAAAAGAAAAAGCCCCTGTCCTGCCTTTGCCGTACCAGTTGGGGGCAGGGCCTTTCATCATGGCCTGGTGGATTTTCTCCCCCTTCCACAGGGATGGGACAGTCTCTCCCAGGAAAATTTCCGCCTGCCGGTTTTCCAAAACAAGAGACGCCCCCACATTGGCCTTTACAGGGGGAAATTCTCCTATCTGCCCGCCCTGGGTATAGACTCCTGCCCCTTCCGCTCCAACAGGCACCCCATTGCCCCCTGGGAAATCCGCCCTGGCTTCTACGGTCAGTTCTCCTTCCCAGAGCTTGTCCCCGTACAGCTCCACAGGCCAGGATACCTGCCACACCCCCTCTGCCTGCTGCACCTGTGCCCCAGCTTTCTCCAGCCTGCCCTGCTCCGACAGGCTTAACGTAAAGCGGGGATCCAGCCTTTCGCGGATTTCCACCTGGAAGGCCCCGGCGGTATACTTCCCCGCCGCTTCCAGGCAGAGGGCAGGATCTGCCTGGAAAAAGCAATGCTCCTCCCCAGGCGCGCTGGCAAGAGACTGCCAAAAGGCTTCGCCCTCTTTCTCCGGATCCTCCAGCACCCCCACAAAAGAGCGTCCCCCCAGCTCCCGTATGCGCTGCACCTGGCTTTGACACAGCAGGGCCTTTTCCCCGGAAAGGGGTTCTGTGCCTGCCGCCAGGATAACAAGGCACACAGGCAGGCTGCTTTCCTCTGCAAGATCTGCCGCCAGGGTGAGGGCTGCCGGAAAATTCTGCTGGCCCTGGGGCTTTTGTTCCTCCAAAAAGGCCTTCAGGACTTCTTTCCCTTCCCCTGCCGCCACCACAGAGCTTACATCCACGCGGCCCCCGGCCCGCAGGATCCCAATTTCTGTATCCGGCGCGTCCTGGACCAGGCTTTCCAGAAGGGCTTGTACTGCCTCCCGGATATGTTCGCCTTTTGTCTGGGCCTCTCCCTTTGTATAAAGAGGGCAGGAAAACACATCCCCCTGGGCGGTGCGCTCTCCCGCTGTCTGTCCACCGGAAGTCTTCCACTGCCCTTCTCGCAAGGAAACCGGGAGAAAACGCCCCTCCTGCTCCATATAAAGCGTTTCCCCCTCCTTTATGGCTTTGTGGGGCTTTCCTTCTTCATATGCCTGTCCCAATGGCTCCTCCGCCAAATCCGCAGCCCAAAGGCTGTTGTCCACCACTATCAGCAGGCGGCCCGGCTTCCGAAGGCCCAAAGCGTCCTCGGCCCGCACCTGGTAACGCAGACAAAATTCCCGGCCGTCCTGCCGCTCTGTCTGTATAATATCCCTTTCCGCTTTCACCTCTGCCGCCTGGGAGATAAGGGGCAGGCTCCCCAGCAGAAAAGCCGCTGTCAGGCATGTCCCCAGCAGGCGCAAAATTTTCCCCATACTGCACGACCTCCTTTTGGGAGATTATAGTCAAGGCAACACTGCACAATTCACGCCTGAAAACCGCCATCCATTTTCAAGCGGGTGGCCCTGCCACTGGTGCAAAGCAGGCTGCTGCCTCTTTTGCACTACATCATAGCACCTGACGCCCTCAAAATTTGTCACAGCGTCCCGACCTTCCTTGCATGTTCCGGGGAAATATGATATACTACATACTGGATTTTTATGGAATACGGTATTTAGAAAAGGATTCGCTTGAAAAATTACAGAGAAAGGAACGATACCGGGCACAAAAGGCTGCTGCACCTCCTTTTGTGCAAGCCCCGTATCACATGGTGGCTCCCATGAAGCATTGAGGATAAAAAGCCCTGCCACATCAAATCCATAACAAAAAAGGAGGGCTTTTTGTGCCTGATACTAATAGAAACGAGATCACCCGCCGCCGCACCTTTGCCATCATCTCCCACCCGGACGCCGGCAAAACCACATTGACGGAAAAATTCCTGCTGTACGGCGGGGCCATCACCCTGGCAGGCATGGTAAAGGGCAAGCGCAATTCCCGCCATGCTGTCTCCGACTGGATGGAAATTGAAAAACAGCGTGGCATTTCCGTCACCTCCTCTGTCATGCAGTTCCAGTATGAGGGCTACTGCATCAACATCCTGGACACCCCCGGCCACCAGGACTTCTCCGAGGACACCTACCGCACCTTGATGGCGGCAGATTCCGCCGTAATGGTGATTGATGCCGGCAAAGGCGTGGAGGCCCAGACCCGCAAGCTTTTCAAAGTGTGCGTCATGCGGGACATCCCCATTTTCACCTTCATCAACAAGATGGACAGAGATTCCCGGGATCCTTACGACCTTTTGGAGGAAATCGAGCAAGAGCTGGGCATTGGCACCTATCCTGTCAACTGGCCCATTGGCTCCGGGGTGGACTTCAAGGGCGTATATGACCGGAGCAAAAAGAAGGTGCTGCGCTTTATCCCCGAGGAGGAAAACGCAGGCCGCCGGGAGGTGGAGGAGCGGGATTACGAGCTGGAGGATGAGGCGCTGGTTACGGAAATCGGGGAAAACCTGTACGGCACCCTCCGGGACGATGTGGAGCTTTTAGACGGGGCTGGCTATGAGTTTGACCAGGAGAAGGTGCGCCATGGCAAGCTTTCCCCTGTGTTCTTTGGTTCTGCCCTGACAAATTTCGGCGTGGAGCCTTTCCTGGAAAACTTCCTGCGCCTGACTACCCCGCCCCTGCCCCGGCCCACCCTGGGTGGCACCGCCGATCCCTTTGATGAAGGCTTTTCCGCCTTTGTCTTTAAAATCCAGGCCAACATGAACAAGGCCCACCGGGACCGCATTGCTTTTATCCGCATTTGCAGCGGGAAATTTGAAAAGGGCATGGAGGTGGAGCATGTCCAGGGGAACCGGAAGATAAAGCTTGCCCAGCCCCAGCAGTTGATGGCCCAAAGCCGGGAAATCATTGAGGAGGCCTATGCGGGGGATATTATCGGCGTGTTCGACCCCGGCATTTTCTCCATTGGCGACACCCTGTGCGCCCCGGGAAAGAAGGTTTTGTTTGAGGGCATTCCCACCTTTGCCCCGGAGCTTTTCAGCCTGGTGCGCCAGAAGGACACCATGAAACGCAAGCAGTTTGTCAAGGGGGCCACCCAGATAGCCCAGGAGGGCGCCATCCAGATTTTCCAGGAGGTAAACGCCGGCATGGAGGAGGTCATTGTGGGGGTGGTGGGCACCCTGCAGTTTGACGTGTTCCAGTACCGCATGGAGAACGAGTATAACGTAGAGATTGCCATGTCCTCCCTGCCCTATTCCTTCATCCGCTGGATCGATAACGAGGGCCTGGACGAAATGGAGCTGAAAAAGCTGAACCTCACCTCAGATACCAAGAAAGTGCAGGACATGAAGGGCCGCTACCTGCTGCTCTTCTCCAACCAGTGGAGCATTAACTGGGCCTTGGAGCATAACGAGGGCCTGCTGCTCTCTGAGTTCAGCCGGCAGTAAAAAAACAAAGAAAGGAGCGGCGCGGAATGCCGCGCCGCTTGGTGGTTCCCATGGAAAACCAAAAAGCCTTTGCATTTTTAGATAAAGCCACAGACGCCCCCATGGCCCTTTCCCAACTGGTAGACGCCTTTGAGGAAATGTGCCGTATTCCGGTGGAAGGGGAGGATACCCTTCTTTTTGAAACAGTGACAGACAATTTCACCGGGATAGAGCTTTTCTTCTTCACCCTCATCCGCCAGTACCCCAACCCCGCCGGAGGTTTTTTCCACCTGCATATGGATGTGATTTACGAACCCAACGAGGCAAACCAGCACTTCTCCTGCTCTGTCTCCCAGAAGGAAACAGAGGAAGGCTTCTTCGATTTCGTCCGCCGCTCCCCTGCCTACCTTTCCGCCCAGAATGAGCGCATCATCAAGGTAAGCGTGTATCTGGACGAGGTGTGACCTGTAGTATAAATTAAGAGGTCCCCCGCCAGCAGGCGGGGGACCTCTCATTCTCCAGAAATCTTACAGCACAATTTCTCCATCCACTGTGCCCGGCAGGGCAGCGGCGTTGGACTCATCCGTATCCACATGCATGGCAAGGGCATAGGCAGGGTTCACCCGGCACACCACGTCCCCAAAGGTCAGGCTGCGGCCGTTGTAATCCACCTTCACAGAAACAATCTGCTTGTCCACCACGCCGGCTTCCTCTGCCTCGGCAGGGGCAAAATGGATGTGGCGCTTGGCGGCAATGACGCCCTTCTCAATGGCAACTTCTCCCTTAGGCCCTTTCAGGGTGCAGCCAGGGGTGCCCTCCAGGTCGCCGGACTCCCGGATGGGCGCGGTAACGCCCAGCTTGCGGGCGTCTGTCAGGGAGATTTCCACCTGGGTCTCCTTGCGGGTCGGCCCTAAAATGGACATGGACATGGAACCCTTAGGCCCTACCACCTCAACCTTTTCCACGCAGGCAAACTGCCCGGGCTGGCTTAAATCCTTCTTATTGGTAAGGGTTGCGCCCTCTCCGAACAGCACAGCCAGGTCGGCATCAGACACATGGACATGATGGGCCGAAGTCTCCACCATAACTTTCATAGCAAACTCCTCCTTAAATATACAGGTTTTCCTGCTTTCATTGTACTACCCCGCCGCCAAAATTTCAAGCCCTTTTCTCATGGCAGCTTTGCTACATCGCAGCCCAGCTCGTCGATTTTCTCCCGCAGCTTCAGGAAATCCTCAAAGGCCGCCGGCTTTTGGGAGGGATTGCGCAGCAGGGCTGCCGGGTGCAGGGTGGGCATCATCACCACCCCGTTTTTCTCTGCGAAAAGGCCATGCTCTTTGGTAATTTTAATGTCAGGCTTTATCATCCGCATGGCCGCCACCCGGCCCAGGCACACGATGATTTTCGGCCGCAGGATGGCAAACTGCGCCCGCAGCCAGTTGATGCAGGCCTCCTGCTCCTCAGGCAGGGGATCCCGGTTTTTCGGCGGCCGGCACTTGACAATGTTGGTGATATAGATATTCGTGTGCCTGTCCAGATCCACCGCCGCCAGCAGCTTGTCCAGAAGCTGCCCGCCCCGGCCCACAAAGGGTTCCCCCTCCAAGTCCTCGTGCTCGCCAGGGCCTTCCCCCACCAGCATGACCTTTGCCTGGGGGTTCCCCACCCCGAACACCACATGGTTCCGGGTTTCGCACAGCCCGCATTTTTTGCACTGCATACAGTCGGCCCGCAGGCCCTCTATTCCGTTTAGCACGATATTTCACCTGCCTTTTAGGACCTTGGGGGCGTTGCCCCCAAAACCCCTACAACCCCTTTTAAACAAAAGGGGTTGACCCTAAAATTTTTATTCCATTTCCCTTTTGCGCTTCCGCCGTTTATAGAGAATAATGGCGATGTACACTGCCAGAAAGCCAAGGATAATGGCGATAAGCACCGCCGATTCCCCTGGCCCGCCCATTTTCACTTCGGCCCACAGCTTGTCTACCAGACTGCTGACCTCCTGGGGCAAGTTTACGAAAACCTGGGCTTTTGCCACAACCTCCCCGCTGGGATAATGGAGGGGGCTGTCCGCCACCTCCGGATCCAAATATTCCTTTGCCGCTGTCTCCGGAGTGGAATACCCCACATAGTCCATGTTAGCCCCGGAGATTTCCGGTTCGCACAGGAAGTTGATATAAGCTTCGGCCTCGGCCTTATGCTGGGAGGTGGCGGGGATGCAGATGGCGTCCACAAAGAAATTGGTTCCCTCCTCCGGCACGGCAAAGGCAATGGCGTCGCTGTTGTCCACCAGGATAGCCGCGTCCCCGGAATAGTAGGGGGCAAGCCAGGCCTCCCCGCTTTCCATCTTATCAAAAATCTGATCCATCACATAAGCCTGAACAAGGGGCTTCTGTCTCTTTAAAAGCTGGGCCGCTTCCTCCCAATCGTCCGGATTCGTGGAATTTACATCAAGCCCCAGCCGGAACTGGGCAATGGCAAAGGCGTCCCGGGGGTTATCAAAGGTAAGGATTTTCCCGGCATACCGGCTGTCCCACAGAGCGTCCCAGCTTGTCACCTCCTCCACGTAATCCGTATTGTAGAAGATGCCCACCACCCCCCAGGTGTAGGGGACGGAATAGAGGTTTTCCGGGTCATAGCTGGGGTTTTGGAACTGCTTGTCAATATACTGGAAGTTGGGGATATTCTCAAAATCCAGGGGGGCCAGGCGGCCCTCGCTTATCAGCTTTGACACCATGTAGTCCGAGGGGATGATGATGTCGTAATCCGCCCCGCCCCCAGCCAGCTTGGAATAGAGGGACTCATTGCTGTCAAAGGTGGTATAGTTTACGTTAATGCCGGTGCGGCGGGTAAACTCCGCGTTTACATCCATGGAGCCGTCTGTGCCGTTTGCGATATACTCCCCCCAGTTATACACGTTAATGGTAACGCCCTCAGAGGCAGAGGCCGGAAGGGGGGCACAGAACAGGCACAGGCCAAAAAGGAAAGCAAGTATCTTTTTCATCAGCCTTCCTCCTTTGCCGGGCGCCTTCCCCGGCCCTGGCGCACGTTCACCACAATGAGCAGCGCCATCACCACCGCAAAGAGCACAGTGGACAGGGCGTTTATCTCCGGGCTTACCCGTTTCCTGGTCATGGAGTAGATATAGATAGGCAGGGTCTGGGTGGTGCCGCTGGTGAAATAGCTGATAACAAAATCGTCGATGGACAGGGTGAAGGCCATAATCATCCCTGTCACCACCCCGGGCATGATTTCCGGCAGCACCACCTTGAAAAAGGCCTTTACAGGCGGGCAGCCCAAGTCCTGGGCGGCCTCATAAAGGTTTGGATCCATCTGCCTAAGCTTTGGCAGCACAGACAAAATGACATAGGGCAGGCAGAAGGTGATGTGGGCCGCGATGATGGAACCCATGCCCAGGCTGCGCCCCCCAAACAGCCCAACGGCAAACACGAACAGCAGCATCATGGAAACGCCAGTAACAATCTCCGGGTTCACCATAGGGAAGTTGGTAATATTCATCAGGATCCGCTGAGGCAGGCGCTTCATGGAGTTAATCCCCACAGCCGCCACTGTGCCCAGCACTGTGGAAGCCGCCGCCGCTATTACGGCAATCAGCAGGGTGTTGCGCAAAGCCTCCAGAATCAGCCTGTCCTCAAAAAGCTTCTGATACCATTTAAAGGAGAAGCCGCTCCACACCGTGCGGCTGGCTGTCTCCGTATCATTGAAGGAAAAGACAATAAGCACCAAAATCGGCGCGTAAAGGAACAAGAACACCAGGAAGGTGTAAATCCGGCCGCTTGTCTTTTTCACAGCAGCACACCTCCTTCCCCTGGCTCCCCGTCGTCAAACTGGTTCATAATGCCCATGCAGATAAGGATAATCACCATCAGCACCAGGGAGATGGCGGAGCCTAAATTGGGATTATAGGCGCTGCCTAAAAACTGCATGTCAATCAGGTCGCCAATAAGAAGGTTCGCACCGCCCCCCAGCATCTTGGAGATGATGAAGGTGCTCACCGCCGGCACAAACACCATGGTCACGCCGGAGATAATGCCGGGCATGGACATGGGCACCACCACCTTGAAAAACACCTGGCGGCTGTTTGCGCCCAAATCCTCCGCAGCCTCTATTATGCTCTGGTCAATCTTTGTCAGGACAGAATACAGGGGCAGAATCATATAGGGGATGTAATTATACACCATTCCCAGCACCACAGCCCCCGCTGTGTTTATCATATGTATGCCGTTAAACCCAAAAGCCCTGAGGGCCGCGTTTATCAGGCCGTTGTCCTCTAAAAGCGTCATCCAGGCATAGGTGCGCAGAAGGAAATTCATCCACATGGGCAGCATCACCAGCATCACCATCACGCTCTGGCGCTTGGCGCTCATTTTAGAAATGATATAGGCCAAAGGATAGCCCATCACCAGGGAGATAAAGGTCGCCACCGCCCCCAGCCAGATGGAACGCAGGAACACATTGGAATACTGCCCCACGCTCAGGATATTTTCCAGGGTGAAATGGCCTGCCCTGTCGGTAAAGGCGAACCATGCCACCAGAAGCATAGGCAGCACGATAAAAATAGTCATCCACACCGTGTAGGGCGCGGAGAGGAGCCTGGATTTAGCCTTCATCTGCTTTGCCCTCCTCTTCCCCTGCCGCCTGCATGTCCTCGTCCATTTCATCTGAGAAGGTGCTGTAATCCCCGAACCTGCCGGAGTATTCCGACTTCGCCATTACGTGGATGTCGTCCGGGGTCAGGGACAGGCCGATGCGATCCCCCACAGCCCGGAAGTCTGTAGACTGTATCATCCATTTAAAGCCCGCCACGTCCACAATAATTTCATAGTGGACGCCCTTGAAGGTAACGGCCGTAACCTCCCCGGTAATGTGGGTGGAGTCTGCCTGCACCACGTCAATGTCCTCAGGCCGTATCACCACGTCCACCGGCGTGTTTTTCCCAAAGCCCTTGTCCAGGCAGCGGAAGGTGTGCCCGGCAAAGCGGACGCTGTAGTCCTCCAGCATCAGGCCGTCCAGGATGTTGGACTCCCCGATAAAGTCTGCCACAAAGGCGTTCTCCGGTTCGTTATAGATATCCGTAGGCGTGCCTATCTGCTGGATATCCCCCCCGTCCATCACCACCACTGTGTCAGACATGGACAAAGCTTCCTCCTGGTCATGGGTGACAAACACAAAGGTAATGCCTGTCTGCTGCTGTATCTTTTTCAGCTCCACCTGCATGTCCTTGCGCAGCTTCAAGTCCAAAGCGCCTAAAGGCTCGTCCAAAAGCAGCACCTTCGGCTCGTTTGCCAAGGCCCTGGCAATGGCCACCCGCTGCTGCTGCCCCCCGGAAAGCTGGCTTATCCCCCGGTGGGCATAACCCGTAAGGTTCACCATGGAGAGCATCTCATGAACTATGGCCTTTATTTCCCTCTCGTTTTTCCCTTTGATACGCATCCCGAAAGCGATATTGTCATACACGTTCAGGTGAGGGAACAAGGCGTATTTCTGGAAAATGGTGTTTACCTCCCGCTTGTGCGGCGGCAGGGCCGTGATGTTTTTCCCATAAAAAAACACATCCCCCGCGTCCGGCTGGATAAAGCCTCCGATGGTGCGCAAAACCGTAGTTTTGCCGCAGCCGGAAGGGCCTAACAGTGTGACGAACTCCCCGTCCTGGATATCCAAGTGGAAGCCCCCCAGCACCTGCTCCCCGCCATAAGACACAGCGATGTTTTGTAAGGAAAGAATGGTGTTGTTCAATTTTCTGCATCCCCTTTGCGAAATAAGTTTTGCGTGTCTTTTGTTATTCACACATAACCCGGCCCAGTTGGGACGCCCGGCAAAAGCCTTGCCGGCACGCACCCGGAGGATCGCCATCCGCAAAGGATAAAAAGCAAAAGCCAAAAAGCTTTTGCGGCGAAAGAACAGGGCCGCTTTTATGGGCCGCCCCACCTCCTTCGGGAGCCGCCCTTTTTCAGATGCAAACGCAATGAGTACACTATACAGAAAATCGGTCTTTTTGTCAATCCTTTTTTTATTTTGGCGTATGCCGGCGCCCATTGCAAAATTCTGGAAATTTTTGTTGCGCCCCGGGCCAAACATGGTATAATAACCTTACAGGTTATTATACTTGATTCAAATTGCCCCGCCCAGTTCTTCCCTTCGTTCAGACGGGCGACGGGCAGATACCAACGCGCTTTGCGCTTATGGTATAAGAACCTTACAGGTTATTATACTTGATTTCAAATTTGCCCCGCCCAGTTCTTCCCTCCGGTCAGACGGGCCATGGGCAGATACCACAAGCGCAAAGCGGCAAACTCGTAAGAAAGGAGCGGGTGCCGGGCACAAAAGGCTGCGGCTTCATGCCTTTTGCAACCCCCTGCACCCCATGCAATTTTATGAACCTTTGGGTATTTTCCTGCCAAATTCTGCCTTTGTGGGGCGGCTTTTTCGCCCTGTACTTTATCCTGCGCCGGGAGGGCCTTGCACGCCAGAGCCTGATAGCCAAATGCGGCGGCAGCTTTCTGGCAGTGGGGTCGGCGGGGTCGGCCCTGTACCTGCAGGGGGTAAACCCCTTCTCCCAGCCGGTGTTCTGGTTCTTCCTCCTGTGTACGGCGGCGGACGCCCTGCTGGAAATCCGCTTTGTCGCCGGGATGCTGGTGTTCGGCGCCGCCCATGCCTGCCTTGTTATTTGGCTTTGGGAAGCGGCCCCGCCCTCCCTGTGGAGCCTGTGCCTGTGGGTGCTGGCCTATGCCTGCACCGCATTCCTGTTCCGCCGGGAGCTTCCCAAGCTGGGAAAGCTGACGGTTCCCTTCTGTCTGTATCCCGGCCTGCTGGGGGCCTCCCTGGCTTTAGCGCTACCCCTGCCCTTTTTGGCGGGGCCTGCGTGGTGGCCTGCCGCCATAGGGGCCTTGTGCTTCTTTGTTTCCGACATGATGGTAGCCAAAGGGGAGCTTTCCGGCCTGCCGCCCAAATTCCAAAAGCCTGTGATGCTGCTCTATTGGGCGGCGCTGTACCTGCTGAGCTGGCCCTTGTGGGCAGGGATATGAAGGAGAAAAAACCATGATAGAGAAAACCTTTTCCACGCCTATGGGGCAGATTCACTACTGGACAGCGGAAGCCCCCGGCAGGCCCTGGCTTGTGTTCCTGCCCGGCCTTACGGCGGACCGCCGGCTTTTTGACAAGCAGACCCAGGCCCTTTCCCCCCGCTTTAGCTGCCTTGTGTGGGACGCCCCTGCCCATGGCGCTTCCCGGCCCTTTGCGCTGGCGTTTTCCATGGAGGATCTCACCTGCTGGCTTCATGCCATCCTGGAGCGGGAGGGTATAAAAAAGCCCCTGCTTGTGGGGCAGTCCATGGGCGGGTGCATTGCCCAAAGCTATAGGAAGGCTTATCCTGAAAGCGCGGCGGGGCTTGTTACCATAGACGCCCCGCCCCTGGGCCGCCGCTATTACACCAGGGCCGAACTGTGGCTTTTAAAGCACACCAAATGGATGTACCGTTCCATCCCCTGGGGGCTGCTGCAAAAATGCGGGGTTGCGGGCACATCGGAAAGCCCTTACGGCCACAGCCTGATGGAAAAGATGCTGAAAAGCTACTGCAAGGAGGAATACTGCGCCCTTGCCACCCATGGCTACAAGCTGCTGGCCCAGGCTGTAGAGGCCTATGGGGAAAGCGCCCTTGCCTGCCCGGCGCTGCTGCTGTGCGGGGAAAAAGATGGGGCGGGTTCCTGCAGGCGGTATGACAAGGCCTGGGCAAAGGCTGAGGGCCTGCCCCTGGTTTGGGTGCCGGAAGCGGGGCACAACGCCAACACAGACGCGCCGGATTTTGTAAACAGCCATATAGAGGGCTTTGCCCGGAAACTTTTTCTGTAATCGGAGGGAAACCTATGGAAGAAAACGCCATGCTGAAAGCCATTTTGAACAGCTACCCCTACCCCATCGTCTTTGTAGACGATACCTACACCATCCGCTATATGAACCGCTATGCCCAATACCATTATTACCAGGAACGGGGCTACCGGGATCTGATTGGGAAGTCCCTTTTCGACTGCCACGACAAGGACAGCTCTAAGGAGCGCATTAAGGCTGCCTTTGAAAAGATGAAAAGCGACGGCAAGGAAGCCTTTGTGGGGGTGAACCTGCGGAATCTCCGCATTTACATGCAGCCTGTGCGGGACGAGCAGGGAAAGCTTATCGGCTTTTTCGAGCGCTTCGAGCAGAACCTGCGCATAGACAAAAAGGCATGACAGAAAGATGCCCGGCCCCCTAGCAGAGGCCGGGCATCTTTTTTCTTCTTGTCAGCTTTCCTGCATGGGGCAAATCACTCAGTATTTTGATCTGCCTATGCCTTCCGCCGTTATCACGATGTTGTTAATCCGCACCCCCAGCACGTCGGAAAGCTTCACAGGCACCTCTGTGCTGAAAATCGCGCTCTGCTTGCGGTGAAGCTCCTCCGCAGCCTCCCATTCCTTGTCCCAGGCATAACCGGAACTGACGCGTATGCCGTCGGTTTCAACCTCGCAGGCCACCACCTTCCTGCTGCACAGAATTTCCACGGTTTCAATTTTCTCATCATGGATATCGCATCCGGAAATCCGCAGGCCGCCGCCATCTATAATGGCAATTTCGCTGATATCCAGCCCCGCCTGCCATAAGGCCTCATAGCCGCAGAAGGGCAGGAAGGAGGCTTTGGGGATTTCCACCCCGTTTATCTCCACTGCCGTCACGTTCTTTACGTCAAATGCTTTCTCCGGCTTATACCAGTGCTCCTCTGTGTCAGAGCCGGAAGTCCCTGCGCTGACATCATATGTGCAGGCAAGCTTTTCCTCCCCGCACACCAGGGAAACAGACTGCACAGAGTCATAAAGATCCCGGCTGCCCCGCAGGCATACCCCTTCCTGAGTGGCCTTCACACCAGTAATGTGTACCCACTGCTCCCAAAGCGCTTCATACCCCGCCGTGTCCCACAGGCTCCCGGCGGCCAGGGGGATTTCCGCGCCGTTTATCCGCAGGGCAGAGGCCTCCTGGACCCTTTGCCCGCCGGCAGGGGCAAATTTCACCGAACCCAGGGTGTAATATTCCTTCACTTCGCCCGTTCCGGTCTGGGCCCAGGCAGGCTGGAAATGCCCGCTGTTTTCCTGCCGCTGGAAGGGGACTGCCGTATCCCCGCACACCAGCTCCAGGCTGTCCACCCCGCCGATGCCTTTATAATTTGCCCCGTCAGCCTCCGGCCCGCTGAGGAACACGCCCCAGGGGGTAATCTCCAGCTTATCCACCCGCACGTCCCCCACCTGCATGGGGCCGTACACTGCCATATTGCCGGGCAGCTCCTCTCCCAGGGGGAATTCCGCCTGGATCTCCTCCTCCGCCTGCTGGGAGGTGTGGGTCATGGCAAAGAACTCATATTCATCCAGTTCCTCCGGGGAAATCTCAAAGTAAAACTCCTCATACTTGGGGCCAAAATAGGAGGGCCACGCAATGGGCCTGCCTGCTTCGTCCAGCTCAAAGAAGCTGGAACTGGCGGACTTGAACATAAGGCAATCAGAAAGCTCCTTGCTGCCAGGGTTCTCCTCCTGTAAAGCCCGGATTTTTTCAGCAGTCTTTTGCCCTTCTCCCGCCTTTGCGCAGACAATGGTGCATTGGGTGTAGGGCGTGCCCTCTGTCCGCCCGGGCAGTTGCACCTGCACGCAGAATTTACTGTTTACAAAGCCTATCCCGGTTATTTTCAGCCCGCTGCCTGCAAACAGCTCCTCCCCCTCCGCAGGCTTCAGCGCCGACCACAGCCTGCCGTCTCTATAGTCAGTGTCTCCCGTTTCCTCCACAGGCTGCGGCAAAAGGTCTGCCCCCTGTTTCCGGAATTCTTCCACAGCAAAATTCTCCGCGCCCTTGCTGTTCCAGACGCGCACGCCGGAAGGCTCTTCCATATTGGCGCTGCCGTATATATATTGCGCATACACAGGAAGTGTTTTCGGGTTTGTCCAGGCCCCGCTCACATCCAGGGGAATATAATCCTCCTGCTGGAGAATTTTCGTGACAGCCAGAAGGCTCAGCTTCACCTGGGCGCCCTCCACGTCATAGGTGTCGTTGGTGTCGAAATCCATGCGGCACAGGGCGGTCTGGGTTTCTGCGTCGTAATGCAGCACCCGGTTATACCACATGGCCCCGTCCAGCAGCTCGTTATCCACCTTGGGGAATTCCTTGTTGAGCTTCAGCCGGGCGATAACATCCATATTCCCGCTTAAGCGGTTTTCCTTCTCCTTGTCCTGAAGGGTGAAATAAACGGACAGGGCGTCCTCTGTGTTGGTGGTGCCCAGCACCTCCAGGCACAGGCCGTCCCCTTCCTCCCGGGCCAGGGCAGGCGCGCCCAAAAGCCCCTTCCCCGCCTCTAACAGCATGTCCCGGAAGCCGGGCGCTGCCGCCACTGCCGCTGTCAGGGAAATGCACACCGCCAGCACCAGGGCCAGCGCCACAGCGGAAAGCCGCCAGCGCTTCACAGGCCCCACCCAGCGGATGCCCTCGCGGCTTTCCTCCATACGGCGCAGGGTGTCCTCCACCAGTTGGCCGCCGGGCACAAGCCGCTCGTTCATGGAATCATATGTCTGCTTAAACATTCTGTAAACCCTCCTCTTCCAATATCTCCTTCATCATGGCCCTGGCCCGTTTAAGCTGCTGGCGCACCGCGGCAGGCTTTGCCCCGGTTATCCTGCCTATCTCCGCCGCAGGCAGATCCTCCCAGTAAAACAGGTGCAGCACCACCCGGTATTTAGGCGGCAGCTTTAAAAGCTCCTGGTGCAGCCCCCACTGATCCCTGGTTTCAAAAGGCAGGCTTTCATCCAAAGGCACGTGCCGTTTGTGCCAGGGGGCACGCCATACGTTCCGGCAGCAGTTCAGGGTGACCCGCAAAAACCAGGCCTTCTCGTGCTCCTGGCTTTCAAAAGCAGGTTCCTTCTCCACATACCGCAAAAACACCTCCTGGAATACGTCCTCCGCGTCCGCTTTGCTGCGCAGTTGGGCAAAGGCCAGCCTGTAGACCCGCGGCCCCTGCCGGGCCACTATCTCCTCGTCCCGCTGCCGTTTTTCCTCTTCCACACGCTTCCCTCCCTTCTGCCCTCTATACGTTCCAGCAAAGCAGATTGTGACAAACCTGCCCCGTTTTTTTATAAATCGGCAGAAAGCCTGCGTCCGATAGGCAATTCTGCCATATTTTTCCTTGCGTATTCCTGGGAAAAGTGGTATGCTTATCCAAAAGCAGAACTTATTTTCTGCGTTAGAGGAGGAGAATATCAAGATGAAAAAGAAAGTTTTTACCCGCATCCTGTCCCTGGTGCTGGCAGCGGCGCTGCTCTGCAGCCTGCCCATGTTTGCACAGGCCGCTGTTTCCACAGGGTCAGCGGGCGGCAGCACTCGCTGGGCATATGATAGTTCTGCCCGCACCCTAACCTTCACAGGCTCCGGCTCCACCGGGGATTACCGCTGGTCCAGCTCGGCGGCAGGCAAGTGTACTTATATGTCTGCCCTGATGAAGTCCCGCACTGTCGCTGTGAAAGAGGGTATCACCCGCTTAGGCGACAGCTTCCTCGCCAACGGCGGCAATTCCATATCCAGTGTAAGCCTGCCCCAGTCCCTGCGGGAAATAGGGCCTTTTGCTTTTATGGGAACCAGAAAATTAAAAAGCATTACCATTCCCGCCGGCGTCAGAAAAATTGATCATGGCGCTTTTGCCCAAAGCGGGATTGCGGATGTCTATTTTGAAGGTACCCGCGCCCAGTGGGATGCCATAGACAAGGCGCCTAACGCAAGCTTCGCCCCTGGGGTAGACGGCCTAAAAAACGCCGCCATCCATTTCCTGGGCGACACGCCCTATCCTGGCACTCCCTTTACAGACATCAACAGCCATTGGGGCCGGGAGGCCATCAAGTGGGCCTATGGGGAAAAGCTTTTCAGCGGCGTAAGCGGGACGGAGTTCGGCCCTGAGGGCAGGATGGATCGGGGCATGCTGGTCACAGTGCTCCACCGCCTGGCAGGAGAGCCTGCGCCTCAAAGCGGCCACGCCTTTACAGATGTTCCCAAGGGGATGTATTATGAAAAAGCAGTGGCCTGGGCCTTTGAGAACGGCATTGTCAACGGGGAGGGCGGCAGCCGCTTTGGACCTGACGGCAAAATAACACGGGAGCAGGCGGCAAAAATCCTCTATGGCTATGCGGTGAAGTATGGAAAGGACGTTTCCATCCGCCCCGGCGCCCTTTCCGGTTTTTCCGATCAGGAAAAAATTTCCTCCTGGGCCCAGGAAGCCATGGCGTGGGCTGTCTCCCATGGCGTACTCAATGGCAGCGGCGGGAAGCTGAATCCCGGCGGCACAGCCAGCCGGGCCGAGGTTGCCCAGATCTTCTACAACAGCCGCGCCCTTCTGGCATAAAGCAGAGCTATAAACAAATATCACAGGAACCGCAGGGACACAAACAGCCCTTGCGGTTCTTTTTTGCGCCCAGGGCCAGCTCTATGTGTAAATTAAAAAAATCAAGCAGTTTTATTGAAAAAATTGATTTTATTATTGACAAAATTAAATTCACAGCGTATACTGTAGAAAACGCAAAAGAAAGGGACGGTACCGGGCAGGGGAGGGCTGCTTTGTACCGCATGGTGATGAAAATGGGCAAAGAACAATACCACGCGCCGGCAAAGTGTCCGGTGTGCGGACAGACTATGGAGGTAACCCGGCTACAGTGTACCTGCTGCGGCTCTGAGCTTACCGGGCGCTTTTCCCCCTGCAAGTTCTGCGCCTTAGAGGAAAAGCACCTCTCTTTTATTGAAACCTTCCTGCGGTGCCGCGGATCCATTAAAGAGGTGGAAAAGGAGCTGGGGGTAAGCTATCCCACTGTAAAGAATATGCTGGAGGCAGCCCTGGGCGCTTTGCAGCTTGAGTCTCCCCAGGAGCGGCAGGCCAGGCGGAAGGAGGAGAAAGCCGACGTACTTTCCCGGCTCTCCCAGGGAGATCTGACTGTAGAACAGGCCGTGGAGGAGCTGAACCGCCTGCGGGGGAAAAACTGACCTGATAATATTTTGAAGAAAGGGAGGAGCCGGCTTGCGCCGGCGGCGACAGATATGGACAGCGAGAAGCGCAGAATTTTAGAGATGGTGGGAGAGGGAAAAATCTCCCAGGAGGATGCCCTGCGGCTGTTAGACGCCCTGGAGGACGAGCGGGTGGACCGTGCTTTTGAGGACGCCATGGCCCGCCTGCGGGAAAATCCAGGCGGCCCTGCCGGGCAGCCCCAGGCCGGACCCGGGCCTGCGGAGCCAGAGGTAATGCCGCCCCAGCCGGCGGAAGGGGATATCTGGGGGGAAGTGGAAGAGGCCGCCCGGGAAGTGGGCCAGGTGCTCAGCCAAACAGCCGCTGTAACCATGGACGCCATTGCGGAAGGGATGCAGTGGGCCAAGGGCGCAGTGCAGAAAATCCCCGGGGTGTCTGTGTGGTGGGGAAACCAGCAGGATATCCCCGAAGGAGAGCAGCCCCTTCCCTATCATTACCCCGACGGCAGCACCCAGGTCAGCAAGCTGGACATCCAGTGGGTAAACGGCCCGGTAGAAATCGTCCCCTGGGAAGGCCAGTGGGTAAACGTGACGGAATACGCCCAATACCCTTTGCAGGAAAGCCAGCAGCTAGAGCTTACCGTAACAGACGGGGGTACCATGCGCATCCGCTGGACAAAAGACAAAAGCTTCTGGAAGGGCCTGCGGCTTTCCAAATACCTGCTGGTGCAGGTGCCTGCGGCCATGGGGCTGGAAAAAATCAAGGTGGAAAATGTTTCCGGCAGCGTGCAGGCGGAAAACCTTCACGGAGAGGATTTCTCCCTGAGCACCACCTCGGGCCAGATAGAAGCCCTGGGCCTGCGGGCGGAAAAGCTGAAGCTGGCCTCTGTTTCCGGCAGAGTATACGGGAAAAACCTCCAGGCCGGGCTGATTGACGCTGGCGCCACCTCCGGCAAGGTAGACCTGTATGGCTTTGGATGCCAGCGGCTGAAGGCCAACACAGTTTCCGGCTCCATCCATCTGTATGGCAACGGGGAAAGCCTGCAGGCCAAAAGCGTTTCCGGCAAAATCACCCTGCAGACAGAGCCGCTTACAGAGCGGCTCCGGCTGGAAAGCCTTTCAGGCCGCCTCACCCTGCTGCTGCCCCAGGGCTTCCCAGAGTCTCCGGGCTTCCGGGCAGATTTTGACTCCATGTCCGGCAGCTTTTCCAGCGGCTTCCCTGTAGGCGGGATTCTGGGCGGGAAGTCGGGCCAGGCAGTGTATGGGCAGGGGGAGATGAAAATCCACCTGCACACCCTTTCCGGCAAAATGGAAATACAGCCTGTGCCGGAAGAAAGCGCCTCCCCCGCGCCCTAACGCCAGCCAGCCATCAAATGCCCCCTGTCTTTTTAGGCAGGGGGCATTTAGCCTGTTTTCATCCTCTTACGCGTTACAGGCAATGCAGTTCCAATAGGTGTGCACCGTAGATATAAACCGCGTGTTCGGACACTCCCCATTATTTTCCAAAGCTTGCATTGTTCTCTTGTTTTGTGGTATGCTATTGCTAGAAATGTGATATGCTGTGGGGGATTTTATGAAAAAACTGCTTGCACTGTTTTTAACCCTCCTGCTTTCTGCAGCCGCCCAAAAGGCTGCCGCAGTGGCAGAGCCTGCTTTGCTGCCTTTTCAAGATGTAAAGCAGGGCGACTGGTTCTACGACGCCGTGTCATACGCCTATGGGGAAAAGCTGTTCCAAGGTGTTTCAGCCAGCTCCTTCAACCCCTCCGGACAAATGGACAGGGCCATGTTTGTCACAGTTCTTGCAAACTTAGCCGGGGCAGACACCTCCAGCTTTACCCAGCAGCATTTTACAGACACAGCCCCCGGGCAGTGGTATACGAAAAATGTGGAGTGGGCCGCTTCCTTCGGCATCGTCTCCGGCATGGGCAATTTCCAGTTTGCCCCCCGCAGCCCCATCACCCGGGAGCAGATGGCAGCGCTGCTGTACCGCTTTGCCGAAGCCGCAGGCAACGACATGTCCGTAAGCGGCAGCCCGGCAGGCTTTACAGATTACAACAAAATCTCCAGCTACGCTAAAACCGCCATGGACTGGGCCATCAGCAAAAAACTGATCCGCGGCCTTTCGGAAACCGTTCTGGATCCCCAGGGCACTGCCACCCGCGCCCAAGCCGCCCAGATTTTCTGCAACGCCCAAAGCGTCCTGCTGAAAAAACAGGTGGCAGCCCCGCCTGTGGCCCTGCCCCTGCCCACGGAAATGGACAAAAAGCTTTACACCATGACACTGGAAGAAAAGGTGGGCCAGCTTTTCCTTCCCCGCTTTCCAGGCAAGGATGCAAGCACCTGGACAAAGGGCTATTTCCCAGCAGGCTACGTCCTGTTTGCCAAAGACTTTTCCGGCAAAACAAAAGCCCAGGTGCAAAACATGCTCTCAGAGTGCCAGTCGGCCTCAAAAACGCCCCTGCTCCTGGGGGTGGACGAGGAAGGCGGCACAGTGGTGCGGGTAAGCTCCAACAAGAATTTGGCAAGCGCCCCCTTTGCCTCTCCGCAGAAGGTATACCAGCAGGGAGGCGTGGAAGGCATCAAGCAGGACACTGAGAAAAAGGCAGCGCTGCTGCTGGATTTGGGCCTGAACCTGAACCTGGCCCCAGTGTGCGATATCTCCACCGACCCCGGGGACTACATCTATGCCCGCACCCTGGGCGTTCCCGCAAAGGAAGCCGCCCAGGTGACAGCAGAACTGGTGGGAACCATGGAGAAGCAGAACCTTTCCAGCACCCTGAAGCACTTCCCTGGCTATGGCAATAACCTGGACACCCATACAGGCATTGCCGTGGACGAGCGGCCTTACCAGCAGTTCCAGAAGGAGGATTTTCTCCCCTTTGCAGCCGGCATAGAGGCTGGCGCCCCCAGCGTGCTGGTGTCCCACAACATTATCAACTGCATGGATCCTTCTAAGCCCGCCTCCCTCTCCAAGCCTGTGCATGATATCTTGCGGGAGGAGCTGGGCTTTGAAGGGGTCGTCATGACCGACGACCTTTCCATGGATGCCATCAAACTGTATACAAACCGCCAGTCCCCGGCGGTAGCAGCCTTTCTGGCGGGTAACGATTTGCTGCTCACCTCCGACTGGAAAGCAGACTATGACGCTCTTTTAGCCGCCGCCAAAAGCGGGGAAATCCCCTTAACGCAGATAGAGGAATCCGTGCGGCGCACCCTGGAATGGAAGGCAAAAAAGGGCCTGCTGTGATGGGATGCCTGCCTTTGCGTACAGGGAAAATAAAAGCTGTGGCTAAACAAAGAATAATGCCAGCCTGTCCTTATGGGAATCCCTGTTTGATTCCCATAAGGACAGGCCGGGAAAAGCTAAAGACGAAAGCAGAGGCAACCGGGGCGCTTGCAGCTCTAGGCGTTAGTTCGTGCAGACTGTATGACCACCAAAAATCCAGGTTTTATGCAAGTTTGCGGCACCATGCAAATTTTTGAGAAGCCCTTGGCATCCTTCCAGCACATCCCGCCAGGCGGCCTCGAAATCGCCGGTATACCAAGGGTCGGCAACATCGCTGGGGCAGTCGGTGAAGTCCATCAACAGCCGGATTTTCCCTTCCGCGTCCTCGCCGCAGATGTTGCGCATATTTCGTAGATTGGCGCTGTCCATGCCGACGAGCAAGTCGTATTTATCATAGTCAGCGCGGGTGAGCTGCTGGGCCGTTTTGCCAGAGCAGTCTATGCCATGCTCTTTCAGCTTGCGCCGGGCCGGTGGGTAGACCGGGTTGCCGATTTCCTCCGTGCTGGTGGCAGCGGATTCGATATAAAACTGGTTTTCCAGCCCGGCTTTTTTCACTAGGTCTTTCATGACAAATTCGGCCATAGGGCTGCGGCAGATATCGCCATGGCAAACAAATAATATTTTTATCATCTTGAACTTATCCTTTCATAAGCCTTTAAACCTTGATATATCGGGCTTCTTGGCACTTTTCTTCAATTTTGTATTTTGCCCTTACCTCACGCAAATCCATGTAAATCTACGCAAATTTATGGGCAAATGGTGTAGTAAGTGGTGTAGTAGATTGGTGTATTTTCAACTTGATTTTCTTTGTTTTCCCTGCATATCGGTATCCTTAAAGTCAATAATTCTCGCCATTTGCTCCGCTGCACGGTCAAAGCTGGCATGAGTGTAAACATTCAGTGTAACACCCACATCAGAATGTCCCATTACATATTGCAGGTTCTTGATATCCATGCCCGCATTTGCCATATTGGTACAGAATGTATGGCGGAACACATGGGGCGTGATATGGGGCAATGGTTTGTCCGGGTGCAGCTTCTTGTATTTCTTCATAGCCCAACGCATTTCATTTTCGATATGCAACGCTACTTTCGGCTTATCGTCCTTATCCAGCAAAAGGAAACTACCATATCCGTCCACAACGATTTCCGTTTTCACTTTCTTGCGGCGGGCAAGTATGTTTTGCAGACTTTGGTAAACTTCCTCCGTCATGGGAATATAGCGGCAGCCACATTCTGTCTTGGTTTTCTCCACATAATATTTTCCGCCCCGCTCCCGGACAAGCTGATGGTCTACCCGGATTCTTCGGTTTTCAAAATCCAAATCACTTTTTGTTAAGCCGCAAAACTCGCTGACGCGCATACCAGTTCCCAACAGTACGACAAATTCATCATAATACTTCATATAGGTTTTATCTTCCCGGATAAAGCCCATCCAAAGCTCCTGTTGTTCCGCTGTCATGGCAATCCGCTTCTGTGAATCATTGGGTACAACGTCTACCAGTTTGAAGTCAAAGGGATTTCTACGGATAATGTCCTCGTTATATGCCATTTGAAAGGCTGGCTTAACAACGCCCCGGACGCTTGTAATTGTACTGTAACCTTTGCCATCATTATGCAGCTTCATAATCCATTGTTGTGCGTCTGATACTTTGATATCCCTTATCTGGCGATAACCAAAATCTTCTTTCTTGATTAAATTCAGCACAAAATTATAGCCTACTTTGGTGTTATAGCGCACACCTTGTTTCAAACTGATGTATCGCTCTAAAAGGGCAAGCACGGTAATCTTTCCGGCAGCATAGTCAATCCCGTCATCAATCTGTTTTTGGATTGTCTTTTCCTTTTCCCGCAGTTCCTTTAAATCAGAGGAATAAATGGTCTGTCGTTTCCCACGGATATCCATATACCGATATTGATAAATCAAGTCTTTTCTCTGGCTCTCTCCTGTCCGCAGGATTCTTCCTTTATTGTCTTTTCGCTTCTCGGACATTGTCAAACTCCTTTCCGTGATGGAAAGAGCCTTGATATGACACGTCCATTGTATCATATCAAGACTGATTTTTACATCACTAAATTTCAAATCGAATACTCTTGCTCAATAAACTGGTCGAACAGCCGGCGTTTGATTAACCGTTTATTACCTACCCACAAAACAAACCGGCAGTTTCTGTCACTGGTAAGGTCACGCAGCTTGTTGATACCGATTCCAGAATAAGCAGCAGCTTCTTCTAAACTCAAATTACTCTTTTCCCAAATGGGGATTTCTTTCATAGGCTCTCCTTTCTGTTCAGCAGCGTTTTAAGCTGTTCCATTTTCTCCCTTGCTCTGGCTTTTCTGAAATTCTCCCCGGTAATGCGGACGGGGGTACACATTTCAATAAGGCGGTCATATATCCGGGCATGGGCGGTGTCCTCCGGGTTCTGCAATTCTTCCAGCGTCAAATTTGTTGTGACAATCAGCGGCTTTTGGCTGCGGTATCGGCTGTCAATCACGTTAT